>Ga0209227_1000820_pt1 | contig 25805 bp, 18 predicted proteins | sample YNPBryantNP2012_FD_185815 | JGI IMG/M metagenome (GOLD analysis project Ga0209227, IMG submission 185815) | Anoxygenic and chlorotrophic microbial mat microbial communities from Yellowstone National Park, USA - YNP Bryant NP 2012 (SPAdes)... ...
TGAGACGACGTGTTCAGGCCGACGGCGCCGGTCGCAGACCGGCTGGGAGCTTCTGAGCCACAGATTACACAGATTTCACAGATTTCGCTCGCAGGGGGTCTGCGACCCCCGTCTGGTCGCCTGAGACGACGTGTTCAGGCCGACGGCGCCGGTCGCAGACCGGCTGGGAACTTCTGAACGTACGCCCATACCAACAGCAGCCAGGTCCGTTTGCGCTTTGTCACCGATGGCTCCAACTATGGCGGTAGCTATGGCGTCGGCTGGTACGAGGACGAGACCAGAGTGCTCCGCCAGAGTGCCTGGTCTTGGGATAGCGGTGGCTTTTATCGTCTACGGGCCAGCGAGGGCGCCTGGACCGGCTATCCGGACAACACGGTCGATCTGCTCTACTCGCCGCACATCCTGCTGCCCAACCACGCTGGCCTGCAGATACACCTGGAGTTTCAAGAGCGCTATGTCATTGGCAGCGGCGATCTGGCCACTATCTGGGTCTATGACGTGGCGGCCAACACCTGGGAACTCCTCGCTTCTTATTGGAGCAGGTGGACATGAGTGGGGCGACGACGCAGCACGGGCCGCTGGAGGTGCGCGTCGGTGAGCGCGTCAGCCCGGCGCCGCCGCCATTGCCGCTGGTCAGACCCTAGCATCGAGCCTCCCGCAGACCTGCGACCTGCGGGAGGTTTGTGTCACCCTCTGCGCTGGCGCGCTCGCTCGCGGGCCTGCCGCAGCCGCGCCAGCGCTTCTTCTGCGCTGGGCGGAGGGGCCTGGGCCCCCTCGCCTGGCCTCTCTCCTGCTGCTGGTCGCCACGTTTCAGCCGTGACCGCGGGCCTCTCAGCGCGCGCCTGCCGCCGACGCGCCCGCTCGCGCGCACGGAACAGGTCGCTCAGCAGCTCCGGCTCCAGCCGCCCGCCCGCCGGCCGACGCGCGCGGCGCAGCCGCTCCCGACCCCACTCGCCCAGGCGCTGCCAGTCGGCGCGCGTCAGGCGCAGGCGACGCACGCCCACGTCCGCCGGAAACAGCAGGGCCGCCGTCAACAGCAGCGCCGGCCACAGCGGCAGCGCCCGGCTTGCCGGCCGCTGCGTCGGCGCAAACGCTGCCGCCTCCGATTCGAGCGCCGTCCCTCCTGTCGTTTGCGCCAACGCGGTCAACAAAGCTCCTCCATCGCCCGCACGCCGATATTCGGGCGAGTACGGCACGACCAGGCCCGTCGTCCGCTGTGCTACCGGCTGCCCTTCCGCGTCTCGCTGCACGACCTGCACCATGTACGTTCCCGGCTCGCCGACCAGCATGCTGCCCTCGTAGCGTCCCGCTGCCGTCTGTTCCAGTTCGACTGTCTGCCCGGCCAGCGTCGGCCCGATCAGCGTCACCTGCGTCTCCAGCAGATCGCGCGGCCGGCCTTCGTCGTCCGTCGAGTCGACCTGGAAGTAGGCGGTTGGCCCATCGAGCCGCGTCGTCACCTGCAACTGCTCGCTGGCCGGTTCGGGCAGCGTCCAGCCGACCAGTTGCGCGGCAAAAGCGTTAAAGCGCTCCCATTCCACCCAGTCCGCTGCCCACTGCGCCTTCAGGTCCGAGGTCCAGGCCACGGCCCGCCCCAGGCCGTACTGCCACTGCGCCAGCAGCGGGTCGCCGCGCGGACTGACCAGGCTGACCTGCGCCGTGGCTTTGGGTGTGGCTCCGTTGTAGCCTTGCAGCGCCGGCAGGGCCAGCGGGTCGAGTCCGCGCAGGATGGGCGTCGTCCCTGCCGGCAACGGATAGAACGGCTCCTCGATGATGTACGAGCCGGTCGCCTCGACTGTCTCGCGGAAGAAAATCTGCGGCAGGTCCTGGATCGACGGCACGGCATAGTAGCGGCCGCCTCCGGCCAGCGCCAGCCCTTCCAGGTACTCGGCCGAGCCCTCGCCCGCGGCGACAACCGAGAGGGTGATGCCTTCCTCTTCCAGCCGCGCTGTCAGCGCCTGGTAATCACCGCTCGACGACCAGCCGTCGGTCAGCAGGATGATGTGGCGGACCCGCGCTGACGTTTCCCGCAGCGCCTCTTCCGCCTCTGCCAGCCCGGCGTAAATGTTGGTGCCGCCCTCAGCCTGAATGCCGCCGATGGCCTCTTGCAGTGCCGGTTCGCCAACCAGCGGCTGTAGCTCGAGCGCCCACAGCGCGTTCTCGTTGAAGGCGACCACGCCCATATAGTCCAGCGGCCCCAGCGCCTGACTGGCCATCAGGATGGCGCTCTTGGCGATATCGACTTTGGGCAGTCCCACCTCGACCCGCGCATATTCGCCTGGGCGGGCGTTGGGGTTGTTGCAGTGACAGCGGCCCATGCTGCCGGATTTGTCCACGGCCAGCACCAGGGCGATGTTGGGCTCGCGGGTGCGGCTGCGCACGTCCATATCCACCGGCAGCGCCTGCTCCAGCGGTGTGCGCAGGTAGCCGCCGGCGCCAAAGCTGTGCTCGCCGCCGACCATGACCAGCCCGCGACCCAGCTCGCGCACGGCCACAGGCAACGCCTCCATCGCCCCGGTAGGCAGCGCATCCGCCGGCACGTCGACCAGCACGACAGTGTCATAGCTGCTGAGCGTTGCCAGATCGACCGGCAGCGCGCCCGCCGCAACGACGGTCACCACCACGTCGGTCGATTCGAGCGCCCGCTGCAGGGCTTCGGCCTCGCCCGCCTGGCCCTCGACGACCAGCACGCGCGGCGGCCCGGAGACGACGGCAAAGCCGGAGGCCAGGTTGTTCTGCGGCAGCGTGTCCAACAGCGGCTCTAGCTCGACGCGGTAACGGCGAAAGCCGGCCTGTCCGGCGGTGACGGAAAAGACGATGCGGTTCGTCCCCGCTTCCAGCGCGACATGGCGGCTGGCCAGCAGTTGCCCGTCGCCCAGCAGGTGCAGCGTCGCTTCCTGCGCCAGCGTGCTTTCGACGGTGACGATGACGTCGAACTCTTGTCCCTGGCGCACCGCTGACGGCATTTCCATGTCGGCGACATAGGCCTCCTGATCGGCGGGCGGAGCCAGCAGCGGCACGACGGCGATCTCGACGCCGCGCGCAGCGGCCAGGTCGGCCTGGGCCAGCGCGTCGCCGACGTTCTCCAACCCGTCCGAGAGCAGCACCAGCCGCTTGTGGCTCTCTTCGGGGAAGAGAGCCAGGGCCAGGCGGATGGCGCTGGCGATGTCGGTGCGGCCGGAGCCAGGGACGGAAGCGATGGGCGGCAGATCGCGCGCCTCGGAGGCCAGCCGTTCGACCAGCGCCTCCTCGCCAAAGGCGACGACCGCCGCGCGCGCCCCTGCGGGCATGGCAGCGATGGCCTGGCGGATGAACGTCTCGGCTCGCTCCTGCTCTGCTGCCGGCACGCTGTCCGACAGGTCGATGACAAAGACCACCGACACGTCGTCGACCGGCTGTACCCAGCGGGCGCCGGCCAGGCCCAGGATCAGCCCCAGGCCAATGACCAGGCGCAGCAGGATGGAGGGCCATTTGCGCCGCAGCGCCTGCCGCGCGTTTCGCCCGGCCAGCGGCAGCGCCAGCAGCGGCAGAAAGGGCACGAGCAGCCACAGACAGGCAGGGTTGGCGAAGGAAATGGACATCAGCCCTCCGCTCTCCGTCGCCGGGCTGCCTGGCCCCACAGCCAGACCACTTCGCCGCGATGTTGCAGCAGCCACTCGGCCAGCAGCAGCGCCAGCGCAACCCAGACCAGCGGACGCCACCACTCCTGGCGCACCGGTTGCTCGGCGGCTATGGTGCGGTTCTCCATCCCTGCAATCTCCAGTTCCTGGCGCGGCGCTGCGTCCGACTCGGCGGGGCTGGAGGCGTTGACGGCAAAGCGGCCCAGGGGCCAGCGTTCCCCTTCTGCTTCCCAGGCCACCTCATAGACGCCGGGGCTGGCTGTCTCGTCCAGCAGCGCGCTTCCATGTTGTGCTGGCAGTCGCCGCGTGCTGCCGTCGGGCAGGGTGACCAGGGCAGCCGTAGCCTGCGGCGGCAGGGGGATGGCGAGCGGCTGGGCGGGCGCGACTGTTGCCGGCAGCGCGCCGCCTGCGCCAGGGGCGAGCAGGTCGACCAGGTTGGCCAGCAGGATGGGAAAGGCGACGCGCAGCGGCAGGTCGGACTGGCGCAGGTCGAAGGCCAGCACGGCGATGCGCCGCCCGCCCCTTTCGCCAACGACCAGCAGCGGCGCGGCGCCATCGCTGTCGTCGGCGACGATGACCGGGCGGCCCCACGCTGGCAGCGGTATGCGCGCCGCCCGCTGCACCACCACCTCGCGCAGGTCAACATAGCGCAGCAGGGGATCGTTGGCGCTGGCCGGAAGGGGGGTGGGGAGGGTCAGCTCGCCGGTGACGGAAAAGAACTCGCCCGAGCGCAGCGGGCCGAGGAAGAACAGCGCGCCGGGCGGATAGTGTCCTTCCTCTGGCAGAACGGTGTCAAAGATCGTCAGCCAGTTGGTATCCGTCGTCTGCGGTGCGGCGCTGCTCCAGGCGGCCTCGTAATCGGCGGGCGAGATTGTCGTCACCTCGACGCCGGGCAGCAGCGAGAGCGCCATCTCCAGGAAGCGGTTGCCGGGTCCAACGATCTGGATCTGCGCGCCGGCGATCAGCGGCGCGACCGCCCAGGCCCTGTCGTCAGGGGGGAGGATGTCCGTACCTTCCAGCCGCGCCTCGATGGCAACGGTCTCGGTCGGCAGGTCGGGTACAGTCAGCGCCACAGCTTCGTCAGCGGGAAGCGCCAGGTCGCGCACGGTGACGATCTGGCCGCCGGACCGGGCGGGGTGGGTGGGGTAGGCGGTCAGCACCAGGCGGCGCTCGACCTGTTGCTTGCCATAGTTGGTGAGGCGGACAAAAGCGCTCAGGCCGTGTCCGCCGGGGCCTGGGTCGAGCGAGATGGCGCTGATGGCCTGGTTTTCACCCGATACGCCGATGGGGATGTAGCGCAGCGCGGCCGCGCTGCTGAGGCGGGCGGGCAGTTGTCCGCCTCCGTCAGAGAGGAGCACGATCTGCGCATCGGCCTCTCCTGCGGCGACGGCGCTGGCCAGTTCGAGCGCGGTTGCCAGGTCGGCGCTGCCGCTGCCGGGGCGCAGCGAGTCAAACACCTGTCCCAGCCGGCTGCGGTCGTTGCTGGCTGAGAGGGGCACTTCTACCTGGTCGCCGGCAGCGATCAGCGTCACCGGCACCTCGGCGGGGAGGCTGGCGATCAGGCGGCGGGCCTGCTCGATGGCCTGGCCCAGACGGTTCGGCTCCACGTCGTGAGCGGCCATGCTCGCTGATGTGTCGACGATCAGGATGAGGTGATCGCCCGTTGTGGCGAGGGTCCAGGAAAAGGGGCGGGCCAGGGCCAGGATGAGGGCGACGAGGAAGAGGATTTGCAGCAGCAAGAGCCAGTTGGGGCGCAGGCGCTGCCAGGGAGCGTTGGCGGCCACATCGCGCACCATCTCCTGCCACAGATAGACGCTCGAAATGAGCTGCTCCTGGCGGCGCAATTTGAGAAAGTAGAGAGCGACAATGACCGGGATGAGCGCGGTCAGAGCAAAGGCCAGCGGCGCGATAAAGGGGCTCATCGCAGCACCTCGTACTTTCTCAGGTAGGCCAGCACCAGGTCCTCCAGAGAGATGCTTGTTTCGATAAAGACATAGTGGGCGTCGATGGCGGCGCACGACTGGCGCAGGTGTTCCTGCCAGGCAGCCAGACGGGAGCGGTAACGCTGCAAGAGGTCATAGTCGGCGGTGAGCTCGACAGCAGCGCTGGTCTCGCTGTCGACCAGGCGCACATCGCCCTCCAGCGTGGGGGAGACCTCTTGCGGCGAGAGGACGTGCAGGACGGTCAGCTCGTACTGATGGCCGGCCAGAGCGCGCAGGCCGGCTTCCCAGCCGGGCCCCAGCAGGTCGCTGATCAGCAGCAGCGGGCCGGGGCGCCCGGCACGGGCCATATAGTCGCCCAGGGCTGTGGCGGGGTTCAGCTCGCCCCCTGGCCGCAGGCTGGATAGCCAGTCGAACCAGGCCAGCGCCTTGCGCTTGCCGCGCAGCGGAGTGGGTAGGCGAGCGCCTCCCAGCGCCGCCCCGTTCAGGCGGTCGAATCCCACCAGGACGACATAGCCCAGGGCGGCGGCCAGACGGCGGGCAAAAGCCCACTTGGACGGCTCGCCCCAGTCCATGCTCTTGCTGGCGTCCAGCAGCAGGTGAAAAGTCAGGTCTTCCTCGGCGACAAAGAGCTTGACAAAGAGCCGTTCCAGGCGGGCGTAGGCGTTCCAATCGATCTGGCGGAAATCGTCGCCGCTGGTGTAGGTGCGAAAATCGGCAAACTCGACGCTGCTGCCGCGCTGGGGACTGCGTCGCTCGCCCTGCATTTGCCCGGCGCGCATGCGCCGGCTGACCAGCGCCAGCCGGTCCAGTTGGGCCAGAAAAGCGGGCTCAAGGAGAAGATGGCTGTTCACCCCTTGACCGTCCCCCGCTTACAGAATGTCGTCCGCGACCTGGGTGATGATGCTGTCCGTCGTGACTCCCTCTGCCTGCGCTTCAAAGTTGAGGATGAGGCGGTGGCGCAGGGCGGGCAGGGCGGCGGCGCGCAGGTCGTCGACGGCGACGTTGTAGCGGCCGTCGAGCAGGGCCAGAATCTTGCCGGCCAGGATCAGTGCCTGCATGCCGCGTGGGCTGGAGCCATAGTTGACATAGCGGCGTACCACGTCGGGGGCGTTGGCATCGTCGGGCAGCGTGGCGCGCACCAGGCGGGCCGCCGCTGCGGTGACGTGTTCGGCGATGGGCACGCCGCGCGCCAACTGTTGCATCGCGCGGATCGTCTCGCCGTTGGCGACAGGCTGAGGCTGGGGTATCTCGACGCCGGTGGTGCGGTCGGCAATCTCGACCAGTTCTTCTACGGAGGGATATTCGACGTCCAGCTTGAAAAAGAAGCGGTCGAGCTGGGCTTCGGGCAGGGGGTAGGTGCCTTCCATCTCCAGCGGGTTCTGCGTCGCCAGGACGAAGAACGGCTCTGGCAGGCGGCGGGTGACCTTGGCCACGGTGACGCTGTGTTCCTGCATGGCTTCCAGCATAGCCGATTGGGTCTTGGGCGTGGCGCGGTTGATCTCGTCGGCCAGGATGAGGCTGGCAAAGATCGGCCCCGGCTCGAACTGGAAACGACGGCGGCCGCCCTCGTCCTCGACGATGATATTGGTGCCGACAATGTCGGCGGGCATCAGGTCGGGGGTGAACTGGATGCGGCTGAAGGGGCAATCGACCGCCTGGGCGATGCTGCGCACCAGCATCGTCTTGCCCAGGCCGGGCACGCCCTCCAGCAGCGCGTTGCCGTTGGCCAGCAGCGTGATCAGCGTCTGACGGATCAGCGCCTTTTGGCCGACGATGATCTTGCTCACCTCCTGCTCGATGGCCAGGGCGGTGGCGGTGAATGTTTCGGGCGTGATGGCTTGTTCGGGCATGCGGGCCTCCTACGGTTCCAGCAGGGTGAAATAGTCGCGCACGTACTCTCTCAGACCAACGGGGATATAGTCGCGCTGCATGGCGGCAGCGGCGGCGGCGGCATAGCTGGCATAGACATCGCTGTAGGGCACGAGGGCGGCGCCGGCGGCGCCGGGCTGCGGGCTCGACTCGCGGACGATTTCCTCGCCCTCGCCGGTCTGTCGGCCAGGCAGGAAATCGGGGTCGCCAGGCTGTCCCTGCTGCCAGGGGGCAAAGACCGTGTCCAGCTCACCGACCTGGTAATCGCGATTGGGGTTGACCGGCGCGCCAGCGCGGCCAACGCGCGTGCTGGGCGGTCCGGTGCGGCTGGTTGTTCCCCCTCCGCCGCCGGTCGTGCCCTGTCCCTGACCCTGGCCTTGTCCCTGGCCCTGGCCTTGTCCCTGTCCCTGGCCCTGTCCCTGTCCCTGGCCCTGTCCCTGTCCCTGGCCCTGTCCCTGTCCCTGGCCCTGGCCTTGCCCCTGTCCCTGGCCTTGCCCCTGGCCTGAGGAGGTCTGGGCGGTGCTTTGGCCAGCCTGAGAGAGGACGCGGGCGGCGTCCTGCGTGCGGTTGAGGGCCTGGGCCACGGCGCTCTGTCCAGCGGCAGCAGCGGAAGCGGCCTGCAGGGCGGCGCTGGCTGTTTGCAGGCTTTGGCCTGCAGCCTGCCCGCTGCGGATGTCCTGGGCAAGCTGGCTCAGCGCGCCGGCCAGCGCCGCGTCGCTGCTGGCCAGGCGGGCGGACGCCTGTTCGAGTGCGCGGGCCAGCGCGTCCTGTTCTGCTGGCGACATGTCGCCAGCGCGGGCGGCGAGTTCTTCCAGCAGGGCGGCCAGCTCGTCGAGCGATGTGTCCTGTGCGGGGATGCCCGCCAGCGCGGCCAGGTCGGAGGCCAGCGCGTCGAGCGCCGCCTGGCGCGCGGCATTCTGCGGGTCGAGCTGGCGACGCAGTTCCTGCTCCAGGCGGGCCAGGTCGGCCAGCGCCTGCTCGCGGTCGCCGGGGTTGGCCCGCAGCGCCTCGACCGCCTGGTGCAGTTGTTGCAGCAGCGCCTGGCGCTGTGCCGGGTCAAGCCCCTCCTCGGCGGTCAGCTCTTCGGCCAGCTCTTCCAGACGCCCGGCCTGCTCCTCGGCGGCCTGGGCGATGGCGGCCCGTTCGGCGACGACCGCGTCCATTGGGTTGGGCAGCCAGGTCAGCAGGGCCATGGCGACCAGGCCGGCTGTTGCCCGCGCCAGCGGCTGCCATGGCCAGCGCAGCGGAAAGGCCTGTCGCGGATCGACGGTCTGGGCGACGCGGAGGGCGTCTTGCTGTTGCTGGTCGACCAGCAGGGGGTCGAAGCGCGCCTTGCGCTGCGTCGATCTGCTGGCCAGCTCCAGCGCCGTTGCCAGGCGGTCGAGCAGGCCCAGTTCGGCGTCGCTGCGGCGGGCGACGTATAGCCATGGGAGGGGGCGCAGCAGGCCGTAGCCGGGCACGATCAGCAGCCAGAGGGCCAGCGGGAGCAGCGCCCAGCACCGGTAATCCGGCAGCGGGAAGAGGCGGCCGGCGAGCAGGATCAGCGCGCCGCACAGGAGCGGCAGCCACAGCGTATGCAGGGCCAGGCGTTGCCCGTCGCGCAGGCGCAGGCGTCGGCGCAGCGGACGCAGGAGATCGACAAGCACGGTTGCGGTCATGGGCTCATTCTCCTGACAGTGCCTGGCGTGCCTGCTCCAGCAGCCGCTCCTCACCAGCTGCTTCGTCGTAAGGCCTCTCCAGCAGGCGTTGCTGCGCGGCGGGGGAAAGGCTGTTGCGGACGTCGGCTATCCAAAAGGCGCCGATCTGCCACTCGCCTGCCTGGGTCCAGGACATTTCAAAGACATAAGGGACGCTGATCCCCTGGCCGGGGACGATATGACCATTGGCGACGGAAAAACTGCGGCAGTAGGCCCAGACAGAGACCTGGGCATAACCACCGCTGCTGTTGCTGTCCAGAATATCGACGTCGCAGAAAGTGTTGCCCGATTCCAGCAAGATGTTAGCGGCCAGGGTGTTCTGGATGAGCGCCTTGTGCTCACCGGCGTCAAAGGGGGATGGAGGGGGTGGGGGAGGGATGGGGGTTGGCAGCGGGGAAGGAACCTCGACGGGGACTTCGATGGCTTCACGCACAACGACTTCACGCACAATCGGAGGGGCGAGAATGGGCATGGGTGTGGGGATAGTCGGCCAACCGGTGGAGCCATGGGTGGTGGTAAAGATGAATAGCAGGCCGGCGATGACGAGGGCAAGGACGAGGGCCCAGCCCAGCAGGCCACGCCAGCCGGGTCGCCAGCGCCGCACCGGCTTGATCAACTGGCCGGTCACGGCATACAGCACAGCAGTCAGCGCCAGGTACACGGCGGCTGTGTATTGCCAGAGGGGGCGCATCGGTCCGCTGACTGTTCCGGACAGCCCCAGGATATCCGGCCCGCCGCCCAGGAGAATGAGTAAGCTGGCTGCCGGGCCCATGCTGTAAAAATCCATCCCCGGCGCGACGATGGCTGAGGCGAGGGCGCTGATCGGGTTCAGGTACAGAAGCTGGCGGGGCAGTCCACTTATGTTCATTGTGTTGGTGAGGGCCCACAGCAGGACACTGCTGGAAATAAAGGCAGAAATGACGACATAGCTGAGCACGGTAGCAGCGCCAGTGCGCCGTGTCAGGGCGGAAAAAAAGACGCCTATCACGCCGTAGGTCATCGCCGTCAGCGCCAGCAGGCCAATGGCCTGGATCGCGTCGCGCAGGGCGATGCCGCCGAACAGAAAGACGATGCTGGAGAGGGGAATGGCGGCCAGGATCAGCAGTTGGATATAGACGAGCGAGGCAAAGACCTTGCCCCAGAGGATGCTCAGCGGCTGCAGCGGCGTGCTCAGGAGCATGTCGTAGGTGCGCCGTTCATGTTCGCCGCTGATGGTGCCGGCTGTCATGGCGGGGGTGATCAGGCAGACGAACAGCATCTCCAAGAGCGCCAGGCTGACAAAGAGCGTCTGGCCGATGTAGGCGCTCGGCGGCACCCCGCCGTAGCCATAGTAGGCGTTAGCGGTTGCCAGGGTGAGGCGGTAGATGCCATAGGCCAGCAGGCCCAGCCCCAGCAGGTAGCTGCTGAGGATGATGAAAGCGCGCGGGCCGCGGATGTGGCGGCGCATTTCTTTGATGATGATCGGGTTGGCTCTGAAAAGTCGGCGTATGGCGTGCAGGATTTTCGTTTTCATCTGTGCTAACCGTCCGTCAGTTGCAGGAACAGTTCTTCCAGCGAATCGCTGACGCGGCGAAACTCGGCAATGGCGACGCCATGCTCTACCAGGTGGGCCAGCAGTTGCGAAGAAGCCTGGGCGTCGCCGGCCAGGTAGGCTTCCAGCCAGGCGTCCTGCTCATCGTGCGCCCCGTTCAGCCGCATGACGTTGCTCACGCCGGGGAAACCCTCCAACAGGCTGGCCGCCGCGTCGACGTCGGAGAGCACGTGGACGCGCAGGAGGGCGCCGACGAGGGCGCGCTTGCGCAGTTCCGACAGCGGGCCGCTGGCGACGATGCGCCCGCGCTCGATAATGCCCACCTCGGTGCACATCTCCGCCAGTTCGCTCAGGATGTGCGAGCTGAGGATGATCGTCTTGCCCATCGCTGACAGCTCGCGCAACAGTTCGCGCATCTCGACGCGGGCGCGCGGGTCGAGGCCCGAGGCCGGCTCGTCGAGCAGCAGCACCTGCGGGTCGTGGACCAGGGTGCGGGCCAGGCAGAGGCGTTGCTGCATGCCGCGGGAGAGATGGCCCACGTCTTCATCGCGCTTGTCGGCCAGGTTGACCAGCTCCAGGAGCTCAGCCACGACAGTCTTTCGCCGTTGGGCTGGCAGGTTGTGGCAGCGGGCGAAAAAGTCCAGATATTCGCTGGCGGTCATTTCGTGATAGACGCCGAAAAAGTCCGGCATGTAGCCTACGACCTGGCGGATCGCCTGGGGGTCGCGGCGCAGCGAGTGGCCGGCAATGGTGGCTTCGCCGGCGCTCGGTTCCAGCAGGCCGGCCAGCAGGCGCAGCGTGGTGGTCTTGCCGGCGCCGTTGGGACCGATGAACCCGTAGAGCGCGCCACGGGCCACCTGGAGGTTGAGGCCGTCGAGCGCCAGCGGCGCGCCGCGCCGATAGCGCTTGCTCAGGCCATGCGTTTCGAGGATGAATTCGGCCATCGGGTGCTCCTTATGGAGAGGGGATTTCGCCTTCCAGGCCCAGGTCAACGTAGAGACAACCGCCATGCCCCTGTTCGAGCTGCACGCGGACCACATTGCCAGTCGAGCTGATAAAACGCTGCGGCTGGGGGATCTGGTACGGTTGCCCTTCTGTCACGCTTCCTATCTGTGTCCATCCATCTGCAGCCCAGTCGTAGATCGAAAGAGTGGGCAGTTGACCCAAGAAGCTGCTGTCCGGCACTACCGTCAGGGTGAGCGAGTTGATCACCATCCCCTGCAGCGCTGCGGGGAGACGAAATTCGAGCACGGCCCGCCCGTTAGCCAGGTAGATGTAGCCATTGGGGCCGCACTCGCCAGCCTCGTTCTGATACTCGATCACCTGGGCAGTGACAACACCCGGCGGCAGGGTGATGTGATTGTCGTGGACCGGCAGCGGCAATTGCGCGACGAGCAGCGTTGTCTGGAAGTGGGCGGCGCGCACTGTTGGGATTTGTGCCTCGACGGGCGCCAGGTCCGTCCAGGCCATAATCGTGATGCCGGACGGCAATCCCGGGGGGCCCCAGTTGGTGTGGAAATAGGCCTCCAGGATACCCTGTTGCTGCGTGATCTCGCGCGGCGGCGGGGTCGGTCCCTGGTAGTAGCTCTCGAAGAGCGCCCAGGGCAGGGTTGCGCCGTTGTTGCTCGTGTGCAGTGGCACAGAGACCTGGATCTCTTCATCGATGTCTGCATCGCCCAGGCGGGCAAAGCGGCGGCCGCTGATCAAGAGGATGTCGTGCAGCGGTCGGCCTGTGCGGTTGCGCAGCGTCCCGCGCACCTGATGGTTCTCAAGGGCCAGATCGGCCTCGATGGCTATGTCGGTTGTGTCAATCCAGCTTTCGGCCTGGAAGGTCTGCATGGCCCATTGGTTGACGCCCAGGTTGCGCACGAGGGCGGGATTGCCTTGCAAGACATTGAGCGTGCTGGAACCGCCGCTATAGTAGCTGGACGTCATGTCCCCGCCCATCATTGGACTGGGCGAGAGAGGGCTGATGAGCGCATCACCGCTGACTTCGACGGAGTATTGCTGGCGGCTGGGTGAAAAGAGACCGATGTAAGTGCGCGCTGGCGAGCGGCTGCTCCCGCTGGCGAGAGGAATGATCGAAATCTGGTTGATGATGACATCGCTGCCACGCAGTTGGTAGCCCAGGCCGTAACCGGTCAGAGAAAAGACGAGGGTGAGGACGGGGATCGTGATCCAGGCCCAGTCCAGGTGGCGCAGGCGGCGCAGCACCAGGTAATTGAACGGTCCGACCAGAATGATGTACAGCCCCAGGAGGAGGCCCAGCCAGCGGATGGAGGGCAGGTCGAGGGCGGGCAGGTTGCTCAGAGCATAGTTCATCTGCTCTGCTTCCAGCGCACGGGCGGGAATGTCGACGGGCACGTTGCTGGGAAGGGCAGAGCCAGGTTCGAGCAGCTTTTGCCAGAAGGGGAGCATACCAGCCCAGGCGTCGAACGGACTGGCGGCCGGATCGAGTGCCAGGTAAGCGACCCAGCCGTCGCCGAAAGTTTTTTGTACCAGCAGGGGCCGGTCCTCTCCGATGATCGCCTGGCCCTGGTACAAAGAGGGCGCAGCGACCAGGAAAGGTCCGCTCACCAGGATTGGCTCAGAGACAAAGCTGGCCAGTTCGTCGAGCGTCGACCACTCGGCGCTGTTGTCGACCTGGACGATCTGGAGGGCTGGCGGCAGGCCGGAGAGGGTACGCCGGGCGCCTGCGCCCCCGCCGATGAGTAACCGTCCGCCGCCTTCGACCCAGGCCTGGACGGCCTCTCCCTGGGCGGGCGTCAGCGCCGATGTGTCTACGCCGCTCAAGATCAGGCAGTCGAGCGAGCGTAGCACCTCGGCCCGCTCGGGTAGCTGGTCCAGGGAGAGCGGCAACAGCCGGCTGCCGGAGCGCTGGGGGAAGGCCAGGCCATTCAGCGCCGCAAAGGCGACGGGATCAGCGGCAAGGGCGCCGATCAGGTACCCGTTCTGGGGGTGCGTCGTGATATCGACCTGGTCTTCGGCCAGCACCTGTTCGCCCTCTACCAGGCGCACGGTGACGGCCTGTGCAAAGGAAGGCGGCAGGATGTAGACGTCGACCTGCTTGCGAGCGGCGGCGGGCAATGGCACAGGGGCAGCATAGACCGTCTGACCGCTGCTGCTGGTGACAAAAGCCTGGACCTCAGCCATCAGGTCGTCTCCCCTGTTGGCCAGGTGGACGCGAAGCGCAAGCCATTCGCCATATTTGACGTGGCCTTCCAGCAGAGGCGTGACGGTCATGGTCACGTTGCCGGGGGCGGGTTGCGCCGCTGCTGGAGTTTTCGTTCCCAGCATCAGCAGGGCGAGCAGCAAGATTGTCAGTGCAAGTCGGATGCAATCGTTACGGCTCATTGGGCCTCTCCGCTTCGAATATCTCTTTTGTGGACGTCAGGGGGTGGAGGTTTGTTTCGCACCTCCGACCGCACTGGCTCATTCTACCATGGATTCCATGCGCTTGCCAGACGGTTGGCGGGTGATTGGCGACGATTTTCCGTCGATTTGTCTACGGGCGATCTGTGTGCTAAACTTTGCCTATCGCTTATCGCTTATCGCGAATCGCTTGTAGTTTTCGGCGAACTGGCGGGGTATGGTCTGGCAGATGTCAGGCCGGGGGTGGTGGGATCGTCTACAATAGAGGTGCGTGGCGGGTATTTCGCATAGTCATAAAGAGGTCACGAGGATAAAGGGCGACGGGCCGGGCCGGGAGGTTAGCAACAGGCTATGCGAAAGCAGACGGTATTGCAATCTGGGAGGTGATATGCTGACAAACAAAATGGAGCAACGAACATATCGGGGCGATATCGACCCGCAGGGTCTGGCTACCGCTCTCGTGGCGCAGTTCAACAGCGGTGCGCTTAAAGCGCAACAGGTTGGCCAGGGAGACCACATCCTGGTGCAGATTGCCTCGCGCGATTGGGGGTGGGGCGGGCCACAGACGGCGATCTCTATCGGCATCGCCCGCATCGAAGGCGGCATCGAGGTCTCACTGGGCCAGCAACGCTGGCTGGGCGCCGTCGCTGATCTGGCTCAGACCGGCCTGATGGCCCTGGTCAACCCGCTTTCCCTCATCGGCCGCATCGACGAGGTGGCGCGCAGCATCTCCGAGCTGACCCTGCCCCAGCAGGTGTGGGAAGCCGTCGAACACTACTGTGCCAGCGTGGGAGCCAGCCTGGGCCTGCGCGCCGAGCAGACGATGGTCACCTGCACCTATTGCGGCGTTGCCAACCCCATCGGCGCGCCCAAGTGCTCTGCCTGCGGCGCGCCCCTGGGCGATGTTCAGCCGGTGGCCTGCCCGCGCTGCGGATTGCTCATGAGCCGCGAGGACGAGTTCTGCAGCCGCTGTGGAATGACCCTGATCGCCCCAGGGAAAAGCGTCGAACCGCCGCGCGCGCCGTTCCAGCGCGGTCCCCGCCGCAGCACCTAGCGCCGCTGGCGGTGCAGCGCCTCGGCCTGCTGTTCAGCCTGGTTCAACAGCTCGCGCAGCCGCAGGCGGGCATCTTCCAGCTCTGTCTCGCGCCCGACCTCCATCGGCTCGCCAAAAAAGACAGTGGCACGGCTGAAAGGGAGCGGCACGGTATAGCGGTCCCAGCGGGGGATGTGATACGCTGGCGACGCGCAGGCAGCGGCGGGCACGATCAGCGCCTCAGCTTTGCGGGCGATGAAAACAACCCCGCTTTTGGGCTGATGCGAGGGGCCGTCCGGTCCATCGGGGTTCAAGAAGAGCCGCTTTCCTTCCCGCAACTGGTGGATCAGCTCCAGCAGGCGGCGCGCCGCCACCATCGACTCTTCGGCCATCGAAATCGTGAACGTCCGTGCGCCCATCCGCCGCGCCCACTCATTGAGGACAACTCCTCGTTCGTCGTCCGGCACGACCATCCTGAACTGTTCGGGGTTGACCCTCCGGACAGTGTACATGTAGCCCGTCATCAACATGGTCATGCCATGCCAGGTCGCGATGATGAGAGGGCGGCCTGTTGCCTCGGCCTTTTCGAGGTTCTGTACCCCCTCTGCGTGGTAGTGGGCTGTGCGCCAGACCAGTTGTGCGTAGGTGGCCAGGCCCCATCCAAAAAGCCGTTCCTTCGGAGAAATCTTCATGCCAGTGTCCCTACCGGAATCAGCCGGTAAATTGCCCGGCCCAACCCAAAAAGGATGTAGAGGAGCGCAGCAACCAGAATGACCAGTTGAGGCGAAAACAGGAGCGACAGCAGCGCGATGGTGATCAGCCCCGCCAGCGCCAGCCGCCGCCGCTGGATGAGGACGCCGATCGCCGGATAGCGGATACGGCTGACCATCAGCATAGCCAGCCCCAGCATCAGCAGGGGAAAGAAGAAAGCAGGCAAGAGAGTGCTGCCGTGGGTATAGTTCGAGAGGACGACCAGCACCACCACCGCGCCAGAGAACGAGATGGTCAGCCCCAGGCTGTCGCGGTGCGAGCTGTCTTTGGGCGGCAGCAGGTTGAAGCGCGCCAGGCGAAAGACACCGCCCACAACATAAGCAGTGGCTGCCATCCAGGTCAGAGTCAAGTCGAAATCCAGCGCCTGCATGTGCCGATAGACCAGGACGACAGGGGCGATGCCAAAGGTCACCGTATCGACCAGCGAATCCAGTTGCAGCCCAAAGGGGCTGGAAACGCCCAGCCGCCGTGCTGTCGCGCCGTCCAGGGCATCCAGCAGGCTCCCCACCAGAATACAAAGCGCCGCTGTAACCATATAGCCCTGAATCGACAGAATGATCGAGGTACAGGCAAAGAACAGGCTGGCAAACGTCATCATATTGGGCACCTGACTGCGTAGAGCGTTCCTCATGCTTCCTCACCCCTTGCCGGCCAATGTACCTGTTACCAGCTCCCAACCTTCCATCGTGCAACCACTGTTTCCCCAGCTCGTGTGTGTGCGCCTGCCTTGATCGCCGGCTCTGCGCCAGACGGCAGGAACAGATCAACCCGCGAGCCAAACTTGATGACCCCCAGCCGTTCCCCCGCCTGCAGCACCTGCGCCGGGCGAACCCAGCAAACGACCCGCCGCGCCAGCACGCCGGCAACCTGCTTGACCAGCACGTTTCCGTGTGCGCTTTCCAGGCCGATCAGGTTGTGCTCGTTGACCTCGGACGCAGCAGGGCGAAAGGCCTGCAGGAATTGCCCTGGCACGTGCTCGATGAGGGCAACGCGCCCGGCCACCGGCGCGCGGTTGACGTGGACGTCGAAAAGCGACATAAAGATACTGATCTTGAGCGCGGGGCCGTTCAAAAACGGCGCCGCATCGACTCGCTCGACCTGTATCACCTTGCCATCGGCAGGCGCGACGATGGCATCGGCATCCGCTGGCGGCACGCGCGGCGGATCGCGGAAGAAGTAGAGCAGCACGGCAAAGAGCAGGGTCAGGACGAGGGCGATGAGGATAGTCAGTATGCCAGGCCACAGGATCGCAGCGAAGAGCGCCCCCAGCCACGGGATGCCGCCGAACAGCAACTCTTTCTCTGCCCCATGCGCCAGCCTGAGGCGCGGTTCTTTGCGCGAATCGTCCAGCAAACTCACCGACCTTCTCGGGCAAAGAACTCGAGCACCTTGGCCGCCGCAGCGCTGGCGTGGGCCACGGTCTCCGGGATGTCCATGGGCCCGCTGCTGGTGCCAGCGATAAAGACTCCTGGCCGCGTCGTCTCGACCGGGCACAGGTCGCCGTTGGCAGCCGTGAGCCAGCCCAGTTCGTCGATCTCGATGCCCAACATCTCGGCCAGCCGCCGCGTCTCTGGGCGCGGCACCAGCGCCGGCGCCACCACTACCAGATCGGCAGCGATGCGCACCTGCTTGCCGCTCAACGTGTCAGCGCCCAGCACGATCACCTGGCCGTTCTCGCGGTAGACGCGCGAGACCTTGCCGCGCAGGTAGATGACGGATTCGTCTTCCATGGCCCGCTGGATGAACTCGTCGTAGCGCTTGCCCGGCGAGCGGATGTCGATGTAGAAAATGTAGGGCTGGCCGTCGTGGACGCGGTGTTTATAGAGGATCGACTGCTTGGCGCTGTACATACAGCAGACCTTGGAGCAGTGCGGCATGTGTCGCTCCGGCTCGCGGGAACCGGCGCACTGAATGAACACAACCTCCTTCGGCTCCTTGCCGTCGGAGGGGCGTCGCACTTTGCCAGCAGTTGGTCCTGAAGCGGAAAGAAGGCGCTCAAAGGCCAGCGCATCGATCACGTCGGGCACCTGTCCCCCGCCGTACTCGGTGAGCTTTTCCAGGTCGTAGAGGTCAAAGCCGGTCGCCACGATCACGGCGCCGATGTCGATCTCGAGGAAAGTGTCTTGCTGCTCATAGTCGATCGCCCCTACCGGGCAGACTTTGGCGCAGACGCCGCACTTGCCCTTTTGGAAGTAGGTGCAGTTGTCGCGGTCGATGACCGGCTTGTTGGGCACAGCCTGCGGCGAGAGGGTGTAGATGGCCTTGCGCGGGCCGATCTTGCGCTGGAACTCGGCGGGGATCTTTTTCTGCGGACACTTTTCCTGGCACAGACCGCAGCCCGTGCACTTTTCCCAATCGACGTAGGCGGCGTGGCGACGGATGCGGGCGTGAAAGTTTCCCCCCTCCCCGCTGATCGATTCGACCTCTGCGTAGGTGATGAGGTGGATGTTCTCGTGATGGCCAACCTCGACCGTGCGCGGGGTGAGGATGCACTGCGAGCAGTCCAGCGTGGGGAATGTCTCCGAGAGCTGAGCCATGCGCCCGCCGATAGAGGGCAGCCGCTCGACCAGGTAGACCTGGCGGCCAGCGTTCGCCAGGTCGAGCGCCGCCTGCATGCCGGCAATGCCAGCGCCGATGATCAGGGTATGGGGTACGGGTTGTTCGTTAAGCATGGGGCACAGTATACAGCAAGTGGGCAAGTTTGCAAGTGGGCAAGTTTGCAAGTAGGCAAGTGGCAAGTAGGCAAGTGGCAAGTAGGTAGCGTTGCTTCCTTGCATACTTGCACACTTGCATACTTGCATACTTGCATACTTGCATACTTATTGACCATAGAGCGCCGCGTAGACTGCGTAATGCTCGCGGATCAGGCGCAGGTAACTCTGGGTTTCGCTCAACGTGATGGCCTCGAAAAAGAGATCGGGGTCGCTTTCCAGCCAGCGCGCGGCGTTGCCCGGACCGCCGTTGTAGGCCGCCAGCGCCACGTCCAGCCGCCCGTCGAAGGCGTCCCGCTGACGAGCCAGATACCACGTCCCAAAACGCACGCTGACCAGAGGGCGGTAGAGGTCGGCGGTCTCGTAGCCGGGCGGCCAGCCCAACTGCGCAGCGATGGACGCGCCCGTGGAGGGGATCACCTGCATCAGCCCATGGGCGTAAGCGGATGAGGTGGCAAAGCCCTCAAACAGGCTCTCTTGACGGATAAGCGCAAAGACGAGCAGCGGCGGCAGGTTCTCGGCAAGGGCATTGGAGAGAACCAGGTCCTGGTAATAGACCGGATAGGCCAGCCGCGCCAGGAAGGGCGGCGCGTCGAGCGGCGTGGCGGCAGGCGAGAGGCGAATCACGTTGTTGGCCGCCAGGATCGAAGAGCGGTAGAGGCCCAGATCGCGGAAAAAGAGCGCCAGGCGGTATTGCGCCAGCGCGTCGCCAACCGTGGCGCGGCGCAGCGCCTCCAGCTCGGCTTTGGCCTCCTCGCGCCAGCCCAGGCCCCACAATTCCAGTCCGCGTTGCAGGCGAGGATCGGCAGCCAGCGTCGCGTCCAGCTCGCCTATGCCCTCGCTCCCGCTCAGCCCCAGCCAGGACGCCAGCCAGTCTTCCGCCGCAGCCTGGTCGGCGGCGGGGTCCTGCAGTGGGACATAGCCCACAACGGGGAAAGGTTCGGCCAGCGGATCGGCCAGCAGGTCGGCAGCGCGCAGGCCATAATAGCCCAGGGGATTTGTCTGCACCGTCTGGCTGAAGGCTGCTGTTGCCGAGAGCGGTTGTCCGGCGGCCAGATAGGCTTTGCCCAGCCAGAACAGGCTCGCCGGCCGCTCCGTCGAGGCCGGATAGGCCGCGCCGAGCGTCTGCCAGTCGGCGATTGCTGCCTCCAAATCACCCAGGCGATAGCGCAACAGCCCGGCGCGCAGCAGCGACGCAGCCGCATAGTCCGAGCCGGGGAACGCCGCCTGACAGTCGCCGTAGGCTTCCGCTGCGGCGACCAGGTCGCCGGAGCGCTCCATGAGCTGCGCCGCTGTCCACAGCGCCTCCGGCGCGCGGGCGTGAGCGGGCGCCGCCGCGGCAAAGGCGCGGTAGGTTGCCACGGCTCCTTCCAGGTCACCCTGCTGACGCAGCGCCTCGGCCCAGCCCATCCAGCCATCGCCCCAGAAAGTGCTCTCCGGGTGGGTCTCCACCAACACCTGAAACTGGGACGCCGCCAGCGCCGGGCTGCCAGCCTTGAGATGCGCCATGGCTGCGTAATAGTGGGCATCGCCCAGGTGATCGGCATTGGACTCGATGTAACGGTAGAGCGCAGTCACTGCCGGGCCATAGGCGCCGCCGTAGTAGTCGACAATGCCGCGCGTCCGGTCGTCGACCGGGATGCCCGCCTCGACCAGGACCACCAGCGACTCGTAGGCCCAGGGGCTGGTGGGGTAGGTGTAGACGACCTCCTGGTGCAGCGCGTATCCCTCATCAAGGCGGTCGGCCAGGAGATAGGTCTGCGCCATCTGGTGGGCAATGCGGGCGCGGTAGTCGTCGATCTGCGCCCGTTCCAGGATGGCCCCGTACTGGGCCAGCGCAGCGTCAAAGTTGAGCCAGGCGGTATGGACCAGGGCCAGCTTTTCGCGCAGGCCGACCTGAAAAGAGAGGTCATCCGTTGCGGCGATAGCCGCCTCATAGGCGGCGACGGTGCCCGTATAATCTCCACCAGCCCACAGCGTCTCGCCGATGCGCTCGTAGAGATAGGAGGGGATAGCTGTGCCGCCTTCCAGATAAGCCTGATAGTGAGCGACCGCCGTCTGGGTGTCGCCGCTGCCGGCCAGCGCCTCGGCCAGGAAAAAGTGGGCCTGGTGGGCCTGTGACGAGGCCGGATAGCGCGCCAGCAACTCTTGCAGGGCGACAGCGGCCTCGGCATGCCGTTCCCCTGCCAGATGGCTCTGCCCCAATCCCAACAGCGCCTGGGCGGCGATGGCTTCGTCGGCTGTGGCGGCGCTGGCAGCCTGGAACGCGCGCGCCGCTTCCTCATCGTCGCCGACAAAGAGCGCCTCCTGACCCAGCCGCAGCAGGTCAGAGGGGAGCGGGGTGGGGGTGGGAGTGGGGGATGGCGTCGGCGTGGCGGTTGGCGTTGCCGCCGGAGTCGCTGTTGGCGGGAAGGGGATAGGAGTCAGCAAGGGCGGGGCAGGCAGGCTGCAGGCCAGCACGAGAAGGGCAAGGGCAGCCAGCGCAGTCTGCAAGTTGCGGTTGTGATCTTGTCTCTGCATAGGAATTGGGCTGTATTGTAACCGTCTCTGGTTGATTCGTCAACAGATCCTCAGAATGACAACGGACACCTCTGGCAGTTGTCCTACTTGATTCCTCGCTCTTTTCATGTTACACTTCCGCGGCGATGAAGAGCCGCTTTCACGGTTATGCGCTGGCCCTTGTCGCGGCGGTGTTGTGGGCCACGCTGGGCCTCTTTTACCGCCGCCTGGCGGGTTATGAGCTGCCTGCTTTGACCATTGCCTTTCTCCGCGCCGCGCTCGCTGCGTTGATCCTGTTGGCAGCGCTCGGCTGGTGGCAGCCCGCTGCGCTGCGCCTGGCGCGGCGCGACCTGGCGCTTTTCGTCCCTTTTGGGCTGTTCGGCGTGGCAGCCTTTTACATCGTCTACATTTACGCCATCGAGCGCACCGGCATGGGCATCGCCGCGGTGTTGATGTACACAGCGCCGATCTGGGTGACGCTGTTCGATACGCTGTTTGCGGGGGAGCCGTTCACCCGCTCCAAGCTTGCTGCGTTGCTCCTGGCCGTCAGCGGCTGCGCCCTGGTCAGCCGTGCCTATGACCTGGGGGCGGTCCATTTCGACGCCGTCGGCATCCTGCTGGGGCTGGGAGCGGGGATCGCTTACGGCACGTACACGCTCTTTAGCAAAGCGCTGCAACGCCGCTACTCGGCGCTGACAACGCTGGCCTATGCGCTGGGCATCGGCGCGCTCTTTCTGCTGCCGCTGCAAAAGCCCGCCGATCTGCTCCGCGCTGTGACGGTGCCGGCAGCGGCACTGTGGGCCCTGGCGCTGGCCCTCCTGCCGACGCTCGGCGGGGGCGTGGCCTTCAACGCGGCACTGCGCCGCGTGCCGGCCAGCCACGCCAGCATCGTGGCGACGCTGGAGCCAGCCGTGGCCATGCTGCTCGGCCGGGCCGTGCTCGGCGAGCGGCTGGAGGGCCTACAGGTGGCAGGAGGCGTCCTGATCGTGGGGGCTGTGTTGATCTTGCAGACAGGCAATGTTTCTCAAGGCGCCGCTATCGATTTGGGGAGGGAACATGGAGCTACAGAAATCGGCTGAGGTGGTGATCATCGGCGGCGGAGTGATGGGGGTCAGCACTGCCTATCACCTGGCCCTGCGCGGTTGCCGCGACGTGCTGCTGCTGGAACGAGAGTCGTTCTTTGGCATCCAGGCCACCGGCAAGTGCGCCGGCGGCATCCGCTACCAGTTCGGCACCGAGATCAACGTCCGCCTTTCGCTGCTCAGCCTGCCGATGCTGGCCCGCTTCGAGGAAGAGTTGGGCCAGCCTATCGACCTGCGCTATTGCGGCTATCTCTTCCTGATCACCGAAGAAGAGGACGAGCGGGTCTTTCGGCAGAACATCGCCATGCAGAACCGGCTGGGGGTTGCCACGGAATGGCTCGAAGCAGACGAGATCGCCCGCATGGTGCCGCTGCTCAACATGGCGGGCGTGCGCGGCGGTTCTTTTCACGCTGGCGACGGCCTGGCCGACCCCAACGGCGTGGTGCAGGGGTACGTGAGCGGCGCGCGACGGCGGGGGGCGCGCCTGCTCAACGATGTCGAGGTGCTGGGCATCCGCGTCGAAGGGGGACGGGTGCGCGGCGTCATCACCAACCGGGGCGAGGTCGCTACCCCCGTGGTTGTCAACGCTGCCGGGCCGTGGGCCGGCCAGGTCGGCAGGATGGCTGGCGTCGACATCCCTATCGTCCCCGTGCGCCGCCAGATCGTCGTCACCGGGCCCATTTCAGAAATCCCCCCCGATTTTCCCTTCGTCATTGACTTTGCCCAATCGCTCTACTTCCACCGCGAAGGGCCCGGCATCCTCACCGGCATGTCGAACCCCAACGAGCCTGTAGGCTTTGACCAGTCGGTCGATCTCCAATGGGAGCTGACCCATCTGGAGGCGGCGATGGCGCGCCTGCCGATCCTGGAAAAGGCGGGGCTGGCCAGCCACTGGGCTGGCCTCTACGAGGTCTCGCCGGACGCGCACCCCATCCTGGGACGCATCCCCCAGGTCGAGGGGTTCTACTGCGTCGGCGGTTTCAGCGGGCACGGCTTTATGCACGGCCCCATCTGCGGGCTGCTGTTGGCAGAAGAGATTCTGGACGGACGGGCACACACGCTGGACATTTCGTCGCTCTACATCGACCGTTTCCAGGGGGCGGATACGCGCATTGAGTACAACGTCGTCTAATCACAGGCAGGATGCGACAGGCGATAAGCGATACGCGATCGTCGTCCTGCTGCTTGTCTTGCTGGCGGCCTGGCCGTTTCTGGCGCGGCCGGGCCTGCCGCGCGACACGGACGCCGAGCTGCACGTCCTGCGCGCTGCCGAGCTGCTGTCCTGCTGGCAGGGCGGCGTGCTCTATCCCCGCTGGGCGCCCGATTTCTACTACGGCTATGGCTACCCCATCTTCAACTACTATGCCCCGCTGACCTATCACCTGGCGGCGCTCTTTTCCCTGTTGCCGGGCCTGGACATTGTGGCGGGGGTCAAAGCGGTCTTTGTGCTGGCGCTGCTCCTGGGTGGGGTGGGGTGCTACACCCTGGTCCGCGACCTGTTCGGCGCGGAGGCGGGGATGGTGAGCGCGGCAGCGTTTCTCTTTGCGCCCTATGTGCTGTTCATCGATCCGCATGCCCGCGGTGACCTGGCCGAGTGCTTCGCCGTAGGGCTGTTGCCGCTGGCACTCTTTGTCCAACGGCGACTGGCCGGGCGCGGGGGGCGGCCTGCGCTGTTCGGCATGGCCATGCTCACTGCGGCGCTGCTGACCAGCCACAATCTGCTCGGCCCGTTGGGGTTGGGCATTCTGCTGGCGGCGCTGCTGTGGCAGGCTGGCGTCGAGGGGGCGCGCCAGGGGGCAGGGCGGGGGCTGTTGGCGCTGCTGCTGGGCCTGACCCTCAGCGCCTTTTTCTGGCTGCCCATGCTGCTGGAACTCGATCAGGTGCGGCTGACGGTGGTAGGGGCGGGCCACTTTGATTTCCGCAACCACTTTGTCGCCCTGGGCGAGCTGCTGGCCCCCTCGCGCCGCATCGACCTGGGGGCGACCGCGCCTCACTACCGCTTCAACGTCGGCCTGGGCCAGTGGCTGCTGGCGCTGGCAGGCACGGCAGCGGGCTTCAGGCCGACGACGCCCGGGCGCCGGGCGCTGTGGTTCTTTGCCCTGCTGGGCGCCGGCCTGCTTTTCCTCATCACACCGTCCTCTTTGCCGTTATGGGAGGCCATCTCGCCGATGGCCTACCTGCAATTTCCCTGGCGCCTGCTGGGACCGGCGGCGCTGGCCCTGGCTGTTAGCGCAGGAGCGGCTGTCGCCCTGCTGCCCGCCGGGCGCTGGCGACCGGCTGCGCTGGCGGGCGTCGTCCTGGGCCTGCTGCTGCTGGCGCTGCCCACCGTCTTCCCGCCCCCCTGGTCTGCTGACTTTGGCGACACGTCTCCTGCCGGCATCGTTCGGTTTGAGTTGCAGGGCAAGGTTCTCGGCACGACTTCTACAGGCGACTTTTTGCCGCGCACGGTAGAGGTCGATCTGCGCCCGCAAGAGAGCCTGGTCGCCTCTTACCTGGGGACGGGCCCGATCGACAAGGTCAACCGGGCGACTTTGCCTGCCGGTGCCGTGGTCGAGGTGCTGGAGCATGGCCCGGCCCATGACCGCTTCCGCGTCGTGAGCGAGGGCGGGTTGATCCTGCGCGTCTATACGCTGTACTTTCCCGGCTGGCAGGCCACGGTCAATGGCGAGGCGGTGCCCATCGAAATCGGCCACCCGGAAGGTTTCGTTACCGTCAGGGTCCCAGCAGGCGAACACCAGGTGCTGCTCCGCTTTGCGGACACGCCGCCGCGCCGCGCTGGCTGGGGGATCGCCGCCAGCGGGTTGGCCGTGCTCCTGCTGGCCTTGCTGCGGACGCACCCTGTGCAGGCTCGCCCATCCGAACAGACGGCCCGCTCGATGCCGACCTGGATGGGTGGGGCGCTGCTGATGTTCGTCCTGCTGCGGCTGCTCGGTGAGGCGCAGCCGGGCTGGTTCTACTACCGTTCGCCGCCGGGCCAGGCCCAGGCCGCCCGTTACAGTCAGCACGCTATACTGGGGGGGCAGATCGAGTTCCTGGGCTATGACCTGCCCCGCCAGCGGGTGCGCTCCGGCGAGGAGCTGACCATCACCCTCTACTGGCGGGCGCTGCGGCCATTGGACACGAACTATCAATCCTTTGTCCACCTGACCTACCCCTCGGCCATCTCGTGGGGGCAGTCGGACGCACTCAATCCTGGCGGGCTGCCGACGACCCGCTGGCCAACCGATCGCTACGTGTGGGATACCCATCGCCTGCGGATTCACCCTGGCACGCCGCCGGGAGAGTACACGCTGGAAGTGGGGCTGTACACACTGGCCGATGGCCGTCGCCTGCCGGTGGTGATGGAGGGAGGAGCGGCGGGAGAGACGGTTGTGCTGCAGGTGCCGGTCGAGGTGCTGCCTGCCCGCCGCCCGCCGCCGGTGAGCAGCCTGGAGATGGAAGAGGTCGGCGCGGTCTATGATGGACAGGTAGTGCTCCTGGGCTATAACACACCTGGCGCGGTGACAGACGCGCCCGGCTTTTTGCGTCTGACCCTTTTCTGGCGAGCCGAGCGGCGCCATCCAGACGATCTGGTTGTGACCGTGGTCATTGTCGGTGCGGATGGCCAGGTCGAGGGGATGGCTTCCGGCCCGCCGGCCGTGGGTCGTTATCCCACATGGCGTTGGTCGCGCGGCGAGATC
>Ga0209227_1000821_pt1 | contig 25773 bp, 19 predicted proteins | sample YNPBryantNP2012_FD_185815 | JGI IMG/M metagenome (GOLD analysis project Ga0209227, IMG submission 185815) | Anoxygenic and chlorotrophic microbial mat microbial communities from Yellowstone National Park, USA - YNP Bryant NP 2012 (SPAdes)... ...
TTTGGCTCGAAGCTTTTTCCTCTTTTCCCGCCTTCGGCGGCGTCGTTCCAGTTCTCTACGGCGTTCGATCTTTTTGTGCCGGGCCATCGCCGAGCCTCCTCGTGCATCAATAATGGACCTTGGAAAACGTCGGGAAAAATTGAGCCGGCCCCCACGACCGGCTCGTCCAGGCATCCCATGCAAGCGGCTTTATTTAACGGATGCCTTCGGGGGCGTCAATGGGAAACCTGCCCATCCGCATGGTCCGTGACAAAGGTTTCCATGAACCGGCACGCCCCAAAAGCGCTGAGAACGGCTTCCATGCCGGGAATCTTCAAGTCCTGAAGAAGATCGATGGTTTCCCGATGGACTCGCGCTTCTTCGGCTTCCCTTTCCCTTTCCGGTGCCTCGAAGCGCTGAAGGAAGCGGGCAAAGCGCACCACATGAATGAGCTCGTGGGTCACAATGTAGGTGGCGAGCGGAAGCAGGGACAGGTGGGCGTCTCGGGCAAGCGCTCTTCGAATCACGTGGTCCTGCAGGCAGATTTTGAAATAGTCGCCGTGGCGGCTGGCCAGAATCTTATCGCGGGGGGGAAAGGCGTAACGGCGGATTTGGGCGAAGGCCAGATCGGTGATTTCTTCGCCGAGGAGGTCCTTGAGGGACTGAATGTCGTAGCGATAGCGCTTCCACTGGGACGTGGAAATCTTGTAATGGTCACTGATGAGCTCCTCGGCAATGCGGATGGCCTCCGCCAAAACGAGGACTTCTTGCCCATCGAAAGGAACGCGTTCCCGAAAAGGCTGCTGATGCTCCTCCACTGTCCGTCACCCGTGCCCGATCTTGTGCTTCGTCCAAGACGATGAATTTATAGAAGATCGGGCGGGAAAACAAAACCATTTCTTTCTTGACGTAAACGTAAGCTTTCCCCTAAAGTATCCAGGCGATCGCTCTTTGCCGACCGATGCCCATTGTTTCACAAACCGGAAGCGCTCCCGTGGGGTTTCCGACCGAAGGAGATTCTGGGCAGGGAAAGGGGGGTGAGTCGGCCGCGTCGGCGGAGCACGGAACGCATCCAGGGGCTGATAGGCACAAGCGAAATGGCGTTGTGGACCTGATCCGGAGGGGGAACGCGATGAGTTGGAAAGGTCTGGCGATCGCCGTCCTGTGTGGCTTTGTGGCGACGGTAATGGGAGTAAGCGGTGTCTTCGCTCAGCAACCAGCCAAGGACATCACGGAAGAAGTCATTGTGGGGCCGGGCAGTGTGAGCGTGGCCACCAAGAAAGACGTGATGATGAGCTTTGGGGCTTTGGTGCGCTTCATCCCCACGTCGGAATCCAACTGGGATTTCGGCATGAGCGACAACCTGGAAGGCAAGAGTTTCTTGGGCGGCAAGTATAGCGGAACGCTTTTCGAGACCCACAGCAACGAAAGCGGCACGGTTCGCGGCGGCTATATTCGGAACGAAGACAAGATTTATTTCAATGCCATGCCGCAGGACCGCAAGTGGTCTTTTTACGCGGCTCTGGAATACGACCGTCCCATCGACACGGACACGGTGGACAACCGCGGCGGCCGGGGAGACAATAGCAATTTCGGTTTGGAGCGCCTCAACGTGAGTGTGGCCTTGCCATATGAGACCCGGTTCCACGCGGGCTGGGACGTGTGGGGCTTCGATCACTACGACGGGGCCTCCATGGTCTACGCCGACGACAACCCGGGTTTCTGGCTGGATGGCACGGCGGGCAAACTGTCCTACAGCATCGGCTACTTCAAGCTCGCGGAAAACAACTTTCAAACCAACCTCACAGGCACCATTGGCAAATATGAATTCGCGGCCAACGATGACGACCGTGATCTCATCGCCGCCTACGCCGATTACAAAATCAACGACAAGCACAAGGTGAAATTTTTCTACGGCTACGATCGCATTCGCGCCATTCCCATGAGGGATTTCTATACGGCGGCCTGGGGCGCGGCTCAGAGCGCTAAGGGCATTTCCATGGCCAAAGTCTATGACCTTCTGGGGCTGGACGGCTCGCCTCCCGACCCCAGCGATCCCGACTTTCCGTTCGCCTACGGCGCCAAATACACGGTGAGTGCGGGCAGTCCTAAGACGGATTCCCATCATGTGGCGTCGTATTACGTGGGCAACTTCGGGCCCGTGGAACTCTTCCTGGAAGGTGCGTATCAGTTCGGTTCGGCCGACAATGTCCAAAAGCTCAAATACAGCAGCTACGACATTTCGGCCTATGCCTTGGCGGCTGATGTGGCCCTGGAAATGAAAGACTGGGTCGGCTTCAGCGTCAAACCCCACGTGGGTGTCATGTACACCTCGGGCGACGACGATCCCAACGACGACAAGCTGGAGGGCTACAACGGCATCGAAAACGCCCAGCGCTTTTCCAACCGGTGGGGCGGTGAAAACACCATCATCGCCGATACCAACTTTGTTTTGGGAACCGCTCTCTACGGATATCTGCCGGAATTTTACGGTAATGGCACGCCCATCTTCACCGGCGGACTGCAGAACTTTGCCGGGTACGGCAACGGCCGCGGCGACAACCCCGGTTTGACCATGCTCAGCGTGGGTCTGACGGCTTCGCCCAAAAAATTCATCATTTACCGCACCAACCTGAATAACTTCTGGTGGAACGAAGACATCAAAGTGAAGAGCTTCGTCTATCCTTACGGCGAAGCCTGGGTCAAATCCGGTTACGTCGGCTCCGAATGGGATAACGAGCTCACGGTGGCCCTTCACAAAAACATGTTCGTCAAGGGGCAGGTGTCCTTCTTCTTCCCGGGTGAAGTCATCGAAGACGTGACGGCCGCTCTGGGAGCCAAGAGCGACGACACGGCATCGCGGGTGGCCGCTGAGCTCATCTGGAATTTCTAACGCTTCGGCGTTTCTTTCCCTTAACGGCATGAACCCAATTGGGGTATAGTGGGCCTTGGTGCAAGCCCCTATACCCCGTTTTCTTTCATCACAGGTTGTTGGAGACCAATCCATGAAAGGCGTGTCGGCAGGAAATCCCATCTTGTGCTTCTTGATGCTGGGGGTCCTAGCGGCGGCAAGCGGCTGTGAGTCGTCGCCGGACATCGTGAGTCGGGATCGGGCGCCTGGCCAAAGGTATTCGGCTGCAGAAGTGCGGGAGATCCTCGTGGATCATCCGTTTCTTCTTTCCGGGGATTATTTTCGGGAGAGACAGGATCTGAAGCCCTTCGTCCTTTCCGACATCCTTTCCGGCGCGGGAAAGGACTCCAAGGAAGCGGTAAAGGAGTCCCAGGAAGCGCAGGAAAAGAGGCTGGCCAAGCTTGAGGCAGCCGTTTTCGAAGGGCGCCGTGCCGGTCTTACGACAGGAGACCTGCTGCGATGGAAGGTGGGTTTTCTCGTGGATACCCAGGGCGTGCCGTCCTACTTGGCGGATCGTCTCCTGACCCAGGCGGATCGCCTCTCGGTAACCTACGACGTGCTTTTCGTCCATCATCGGGATCTGGAGCAGGTCCTGTCTCAGACGGACTGCCTCCAGCGTCATGATTTGGGGTGCATTGTCCGAATCACGGCCATCTATCCCGGCGTGCGCTTTCTTGCCCTCGTGGAATCTTTGACCGTTCCGACGTCTTTTCCCGGAATGGCTAAGGCCCGGTTCGGGGTGGTGGACGCCGGTGTTGGTTATCGCTTTCCCCTGCAGCAGATGGAAATGCCCCTCAAGGATGCCGCGGATGTGGAGACCTTTCTGGAACTCATCGCCCGCCGAAGCTATGAGCAGGCGTTGGACCATAAGGGCCTGATGCCGTGGACGACCCACGTGTTTTCGGATCAGAAAGGGGAATGGTTCGTCAGCGCGGGGCATCGATCGGGCCTCATGGTTGGCGATCTTCTGGATATCGTCGGCGAAGGCAAGCTGGTCAATTCCCCCACGGGAACTCCGGCGGCTTGGGTTCCGGGAAATGCTAAGGGACGTCTTCGGGTGGAGCGACTCTTCGGGGAAGATTTGGCCGTGTGCGTGCTCGTGTCCGGATCGCCCCCGCAGATGGAAGACTGGCTCATTCCTGTGCGCACGGCCAAATGAGGGCCCCTTTCGTGGGCCTGTCGGGATGGGGGCGACCATGATTCCTTTGCGAGAGAGGATACAGTGGGCCCTTGAGGAAGACATCGGGTCGGGGGACGTAACGACTGCGGCCACCGTACCCGAAGATCGCACAGGCATTGCCTTTGCGGTGACGCGGGAATCCTGCGTGGTCTCAGGCATGAAGGCCTTTCGGCTTGTCTACGAAATCCTGGACCCCACCGTGGAGGTTTCCGTGACGCACGGGGACGGAAGCCTGGTCGCCCCAGCAACGACTTTGGCGACGCTTCGAGGCCCCTTGCGCTCCATTCTCACCGGCGAACGGACGGCCCTCAACCTTGTGCAACGCCTGAGCGGTGTTGCCACGTGCACGCATCGTCTGGTGGAAGCGGTGCGGGGGACCGGCTGTGCCATTCTAGACACACGAAAGACGACTCCGTTATGGAGAGATCTGGAAAAAGCCGCGGTCCGACACGGAGGCGGACGCAATCACCGATTCGGACTGTATGACGGGGTGCTCATCAAGGACAACCACATCGCCGCGGCTGGAGGAGTGCGCCGGGCCGTGGAAAACGCGCGGGCGCGCAGCTCCCATATGCTGCGCATCGAAGTAGAAGTGGACACGGTGGAGCAGCTTCAAGAAGCCCTCGACGCCGGTGTGGACGTCGTCATGCTGGACAATTTTTCCCTGGAGGACATTCGTCGCGCCGTATCCGTGGCGGACGGCCGAGTCCTTTTGGAAGTCTCCGGCGGGGTCACGCCGGAAAAGGTGCGAGCCATCGCCGAATGCGGGGTCCATTTCATCAGCGTCGGCGCCCTCACCCACTCCGCCCCGGCCATCGACATCGGCCTCGACATCCCCGGCTGAGCCTCTATTTCAAAGAGCCCCTTCGGCGATGATCGCGGCAGCTTGCCGCACTTCGCGAAGAAGCGTCGGGACGTCCACGGTTTGCAACACCCCGTCGCGCACTACCGGAACCCCGTCGACCCAGACATGCCGCACGTCGGAAGCCCGTGCGGCGTAAACCACATGGGATGCGGGGTCGTAGAGCGGGCAAAGATGCGCCTGCTCCACGTTCAAAGCCACCATGTCCGCTTTTTTTCCCACTTCCAGGCTTCCTGTCAAATCCCCCCATCCCACGGCGTGGGCTCCCATGCGCGTCGCCATGAGGAGCACCCGGCGCGCGTTGCACACAGTCGGGTTTCCGGTCACGGCTTTGTGCACCCTGGCGGTCAGGCTCATTTCGGAAAACAGATCGAGATCGTTGTTGCTGGCGCATCCATCGGTTCCTAGTCCTACCGGGATACCGGCCTTCAGCATGGCAGGGATCGGGGCGATTCCAGAAGCGAGCTTGAGATTGCTTTCCACGTTGTGGGCAATGGCTGCGCCCGTCTCGGCCAGGATGTGGATTTCCTGGTCGTCGACCCATACGGCGTGGGCGCACAGGGTTTTGTCATCCAAAATCCCCAGTCGCTCCAAGTGCGACACGGGACTCCTGCCGTATCGGGATCGAATCGTTTCCATTTCCCACCGGGTTTCTGAGACATGAATCTGAAAGAGCAGTCCCCGGTCGGTACATACGGCTTTGGCCCATTGGAGGGTTTCCGGGCTGCAGGTGTAGGGGGCGTGGCAAAAGAGGGACGGGCGAAGGCGCGAAGACGAGCGGGGAAAGTTTTCCAGAAACGCCTGGACCCGATCGCCAACGGCCGTTGGGTCGGGCGCGTCCGGCGTCGGAAAATCCAGAATGCCCTGGCCCAAAACGGCCCGAATGCCGCAAAGGTCCGACGCCTGCGCCGCCGCTTCTTCAAAAAAGTACCCGTCGCAAAAACACGTTGTCCCGCCGAGGAGCATTTCCACGCAGGAAAGGAGGGTTCCCAGGAAGACGAAATCGGGCTGCACGTGGCGCGATTCGGCGGGAAAGATGCGTTCGTGAAGCCAACGATCCAAGGGAAGGTCGTCCGCCAGCCCGCGAAAGAGACTCATGGCCCCGTGGAGGTGCGTATTGACCAAACCGGGAAGGACAATATGGCCCGGAAGCGAGACGGTTTCTTTCGCTTCATAGCGCTGGTGCAGCTCGGAAGGCGCTCCGACGGCCATGATGGTGCCGTGATGGACGGCGATGGCCCCTGGGCTGAACACCTGAAAGGCATCGTCGCAGGTGATCACGTGGTCCACGCCGGTAATGAGAAGATCCACGACGGTCTTTTCACGCCTGTCCATGGGGGCGCCTCATGAACGCAGGGTTCGGGCGATGGCTCGCACTTCGGCCATGACCCGTTCCAGATCGATGGTGGTCAGCCTCCGGTCTTCCATGACAAGGCGTCCTGCGATGAGACAGTGGCGCACATCGGATCCCTTGGCGGCGTAGACCAAATGGCTAACGGGATCGTAGACCGGCGTAAGGTGCGGGGCTGAAAAGTCCACAGCAATGAGGTCGGCGGCGAAACCCGGCCGGATCTGCCCGATGACGTCTTCCAGCCCCAATGCCTTGGCGCCGTGTCGCACGGTCATGCGCAGCACCGTATCCGCCGGAAGAACCGTTGGATCCATGGCTGCCGCTTTGTGGATCTTGGCGCAGGTTCCCATTTCGCCGAAAAGGTCCAGATTGTTGTTGCTGGCGCACCCGTCTGTTCCCAGGGCGACACAAACACCGCGGCGGAGTAAGGCGGGCACGGGAGCGAATCCCGAGGCAAGCTTCAGATTGCTTTCCGGGTTGTGGGCCACGATGACCCGGTTTTCGGCAAGAAGATCCATATCCCTGTCGTCCAGATCCACGCAGTGGTCAGCGATGAGGCGCTCATGAAGCACCCCCAAGGCGCCCAAGTGCGCTACGGGACGCTGGCCGTACCGCTTCTGCACTTCCATGACTTCGGCCCTGTTTTCCGAAAGATGGGTTACCATGGGCACATCGTGCTTTCGAGCGAGGGCAAAACAGCGCCGATAGAGGTCGGGGGAACAGGTATAGGGTGCATGGGGTTCCACGGCCACGCGGATCAAGGGATCGTCTTTCCACTGAAGGATGAGGTCTTCGGTGAAGCGAAGGCCGTTTTCCACGGAGCCGTAGTGGGGAGAAGGAAAGTCGTAAAGAACTTCGCCGACAAGAGCGCGCATGCCGGCTTCTTTGGCCGCTTCGGCGACCTTGTGTTCAAAGAGATACATGTCGCAGAAGGCTGTCGTCCCGGAAAGGATCATTTCCGCACAGCCCAGCAACGCCCCCCAATAGACCCACGAGGCGTTGAGTCGGCTTTCCGCGGGGAAGATGTATTGTTGCAGCCAGTCCATGAGGGGCAGGTCGTCGGCGAGCCCCCGGAATAAAGTCATGGCCACGTGGGTATGGGCGTTCACAAGGCCGGGAAGAACCACACATCCGGAAACATCCAAAAGGCGCACGGGATTGAAGCGCGTTTCCAGATCGTCGCTTAAGCCGACGGCCTCAATGGATCCATTGCGGACCGCCACGGCGCCGTCGCGAATGACCGTTCCCTGATCGTCCAGCGTGTGGACCCACGCATGGATTAGGAGCACATCACACGGAGTTTTTGTCATCAGGCGATTATCCTTGGGCTAGAAGGGAAATCTTTGGCAGCACCCGTTCCAGAAGGGCCATGAGTTGGGGGCCGGCGGCCGAAGCCGTCCGGATGACTTGTTCCAGCGGGACGGGTTCATAGCAGTCGGGACGGTTCACATTGGAAATGACGGAAATCCCCAGGACCTCCAGGCCCGCATGCACGGCCGCAATGACTTCCATCACCGTGGACATCCCTACGGCGTCGGCTCCCGCCGCCCTGAAAAACCGCGTTTCCGCCGCCGTTTCCATACTGGGACCCAGCACGCCGGCATAGACGCCTTCCCGAAGCAGGATTCCCGCCCTAAGGGCCTCCTGTCGGGCGATTTGCTGCAGCCTTCGGCTGTAGGGCTCGCTCATGTCCGGAAAACGCGGCCCCAAAAGATCCACATTGGGACCGACCAAAGGGTTTCTGCCGGTGAAATTCATGTGGTCCGTAATGAGCATCAACTCACCGGGACGGAACAGTGGGTTCAGTCCTCCGGCGGCATTGGAGAGGATCAGGACCGTGATGCCCAGACGGGCCATGAGCCGAATGGGGAAGGCAATGTCCTGAGGGCTGTAGCCTTCGTAGAGGTGAAACCGTCCCTGCATGGCCAGGATATCCACTCCGGCCCACGTCCCCCACAGATACCGGCCGTGGTGGCTTTCCACCGTGGACACCGGGTGATGGGGAACGGCTGCGTACTCGAGATGGCCCTGCACGGTCATGGCCTCGGCCACGGCCCCGAGGCCCGTGCCGAGGATCACGGCACATCGAGGCCGCACCGTCATGGCCGATTCAAGAAATTTTTGGGCTTTTTTGAGATGCTCCGCTAGGGGGCCGAACGCATCCATGGCATCTACCTCTGCGTGCGCGTTTTCGGGAAGTGTCCCGGGGGTGGCGTCCCATGGCAAACCATCAATTGACAGAAAGCCGCCTTTTTGTAAAGATCCGCCGGCTTTGACACCGTAATGCGCGGACGGAATGTGTGGATCCTTTGAGGACGGCGGGGGACGCTGCGTGACGGAAATCATCCTCGTTCTCGGTATGCTGGCCGGAATGTACATGGCCTGGAACATCGGCGCCAATGACGTGGCCAACGGCATGGCTTCGGCCGTGGGAGCCAAAGCCATCACCCTACGCCAGGCGGTTTTCATCGGCGGGATTCTGGATTTCATCGGAGCGACGTTTATCGGATCCCATGTGACGACAACGATTCGGGAAAACATTCTCGTGGCCCAAAACGTCACTCACGATCCGCAAGTGATGATGCTCGGGCTTTTGGCCGCGCTGCTGGCGGCGGCCTTTTGGGTGTTTTTTTCCACATGGAGCCAATTTCCCGTCTCCACGACCCATTCCATTGTCGGGGCCATCGTCGGCTTCGGCCTTGTTTCCGGGGGGGTCAAGGCCATCCAATGGGCCAAGATTTCCACCATCGTCTTAAGCTGGATCATTTCCCCTTTTTTCGCTGGTTTTCTTGCCCTGCTGGTCTTTCAGTTCATCCGGCGGGCCATTTTGGAACGCCGCAATGCCTTCGTGCGGGCTTTGCGCTTGAGTCCCCTTTTCGCCGGGGCGACGATCTTTATCACGGTGCTTTCGTTCCTCATGAAAACCCCCTTGGGCGCAAGCCTCCATCTGTCCGATACGGCCGCCGTGGGGGCGGCGCTGGGCTGCAGCCTGATTTTGGGCTTCATCGCTCAGGAGTGGCTGGGCCGAACGATCCGCAAAATCGATGAAGAGGGCGTGGAAGAGATCTTTCGCCGTTTCCAGGTGTTTACCTCGTGCTATGTGGCCTTGGCCCATGGAGCCAACGACGTGGCCAACGCCATTGGCCCCGTGGCGGGGATCTACGCCATGTATACAACCCAGACCGTGGCGTCCACAACACCCGTGCCTTCATGGCTGCTGGCGGGCGGCGGCCTTTTTATCGCGCTTGGGGTTTTCACGTGGGGGTATAAGGTCATTGAAACGCTGGGATGCCGAATCACCACCCTCACCAACACCCGGGCGTTTGCTGTGGACTTCGGCACGGCCACCTCGGTGCTCGTGGCCTCCAAAATGGGCCTTCCGGTTTCCACCACCCACGCGGCGGTGGGGGCCGTCATCGGCGTGGGGCTTGCCGGAGGCTTCGCGGCCGTAGACTTTAAAGTGGTCTTTAAGATTGTGCTCTATTGGGTTATCACTCTTCCACTTGCGGCCTTGCCGACCATGGCCATTTTCAAGATCCTCATGTGGCTCTTTCACTAAAAAAGGAGACGGGGAATGCGTTCGGCGTTTTTTAGCATCTTTCGTAAATCTCCCTTTGAGGGGTTGTTGCGCCATGCGGAGATTATTCGGGAGGCGGCGCCGCTCTTTCGAATGGCCTTCATCGCCTATTTGGATGAAAGCCGGTCGGATTTCGAAAAGTACCACAACAAGGTGACGATGCTGGAAAGCGAGGGGGATTCCGTCAAACGAAACATCCGCGGCCATCTGCCCCGAGGGATCCTTCTGCCCATGGATAAGTTCCAGTTATTGTGGTACTTGCGCGAACAGGACAAGATTCTGGATTCCACTCAGGATTCCTTGCACTGGCTTTCTTACCGAAACACCGCCATTCCCGATGAATATGTGGACGACCTCTTGTTGATGGTGGATAAGATCACCAGTGTCCTCAAATCCATCCACCCGCTGGTGGCGGCGGCCGAAAGCTACTTCCAAAGCTTTTCCGAAAACCATCGGGCCATGGTGAAGAGCGCCATCAAGCAAATCCGCGAATACGAGTTTGAATCGGACCAAGTGGAACGCAAACTTATCGCCGATTTTCTCAATTTTCCCTTCGAGAACCCCACATCGGCCTTTCATCTCGTCCGCTTGGTGGAATACATGGGCGATATTTCCAACCATGCCCAAAACGCCGGGGACATGATGCGGGCCATGATCGCCCGATAAGCTTCGTTTCCCATGACGCCGTCGTTCCGCCGAAAACCCTCGGAGAACCCCCAAAAACCCGAGGGTTTTTTGTGCCAATCCCTCTCGACCCCCCTCATTCCCGCCAGGCTCCATTATCCCGAAGACTTGCCCATTGCCGCGTGGAAGGAAGCCATTGTGGGGAGCCTTCGCGAGCACCGCGTGGTGGTGGTCACGGGCGATACGGGATCGGGAAAGAGCACCCAGCTTCCCAAAATGTGTCTGGAAGCGGGCCTGGGGTTCCACCGGCTCATCGGCATTACCCAGCCACGACGCCTTGCGGCCGTCACGCTGGCGCGTCGGGTCGCCGAGGAGCTGGAAGAGCCCTTGGGGCAGCTCGTCGGCTACAAAATTCGCTTTCAGGAACGCCTCTCTGGGCGGACCCGCATCAAATTCATGACCGACGGCATCCTTCTGGCGGAAGCCCAGTCCGATCAGTTTTTCAAAGCCTACGATGTGGTCATCGTCGATGAGGCTCACGAACGTAGCCTCAACATCGATTTTCTTCTCGGACTGTTGCGCAAGGCCCTGGCGAAGCGCTCGGATCTGAAACTCGTCATCACCTCGGCGACCATCGACCCGGAAAGCTTTTCCCGAGCCTTTGACAATGCCCCCATGATCGAAGTGACGGGTCGCACCTATCCTGTAGAGATCCGGTATCGCCCGCCCGATCCCGCGGCGCAGGAAGACAGCACGGCGGTGGATCTGGCCGTGGAGGCCTTGGTCGATCTCAGAAGGGAAGGCCTTCGCGGGGATGTTCTCGTGTTCATGCCCACGGAAAACGACATTCGGGAAACCTGCGCGCGGCTGGAAGAAGCCCATCTGCCCAACACCGTCGTCTTGCCCCTCTACGGACGGTTGGCCGGATCCGATCAGGAAAAGGTCTTTCAGCGGCTTGCCCAGGAAAAGATCGTCGTTGCCACCAATGTGGCGGAAACATCCGTGACAATTCCGGGAATCCGCTGCGTGGTGGATACGGGATTGGCTCGCCTGGCCATGTACAACCCGCGAAGCCGGACCCAGGGGCTTCCGGTGGTGCCCATATCTCGAGCGAGCGCCGATCAGAGGGCTGGGCGGTGCGGTCGCACGGGGCCCGGCGTGTGCGTGCGGCTCTATGCCGAGGACGACTACCTCAGCCGTCCCCAGTACACGCCGCCGGAAATCCTGCGTTCCAACTTGGCCGAAGTCATTTTGAAAATGCTCGCCTGGCGCTTCGGCGACATTCGAACGTTTCCGTTCCTCAACCCCCCGTCTCCGGCAGCCATCAAGGATGGCTTTGCGGTGCTCATGGAATTGGGCGCGGTGGATCGCCATCACCGCCTGACGGATTTGGGGCGTCTCATGGCCCGGTTTCCACTGGATCCCCGCATATCCCGCATGCTCATCCAGGCGGAAAAGGAAGGGGCCTTGGACGACATGGTGATCCTGTGCGCCGCCTTGAGCATCCAGGATCCTCGGGAAAGGCCCTTTGAGCATCACGAGCAGGCGGATCAGGTGCACGCCCGATTCCGGGATCGCCGTTCCGACTTTCTGACCCTTTTGAACATCTGGCGAGCTTACCAGCGCAAACGCAGCGAAGGGGCGTCCCAGTCGCAGCTGCGCGCCTTTTGCCGGGAACACTTCCTGTCCTTCCGCCGCATGCGGGAATGGAGCCAAGTGGCGGACGAAATCCGCTCCATTCTGGACGAGCTGGGGCTGACCAAGACCGCGCCCGATGAAGGCGCCCCGGCGGCCTCTTATGAGGCCATTCATCGGAGCGTGGCCTGTGGGTATTTGAGCCATGTGGCTGTGAAGAAAGAAAAAAATATCTACGAGGGATCCCGGGGCCGCCGAATGATGCTCTTTCCCGGCTCAAGCCTTTTCAACAAGGGCGGAGACTGGATCGTGGCCGCGGAAATCGTACAGACAAGCCGCCTTTTCGCCCGCATGGCTGCAAACATTGAGCCTCAATGGCTGGAAGATTTGGGAAGCCACCTGGTCAAGTCCCATGTGAGCGGCCCTCATTGGGAAAGAAAACGCGGTCACGTCGTCGCCTACGAAAAGGTCACCCTTTACGGCCTTCCCATCGTGGAGAAACGCCCGGTGGATTTCGCCCGCTACGATCCGGCCGAGGCCCGCCGAATTTTTATCCGGTCGGCGCTCGTGGAAGGTGATCTGCCCAAACCGTACGGTTTTCATGAGCACAACCAAAAGCTTCGGGAAAACCTTGAAAATGTGGAAGACAAACTGCGGCGTCGGGGAATTCTCATCGATGATGAAGACATCTTCGCCTTTTACGATCGCAAAATTCCCGATCTGGCCGATATCCGTTCCTTCGACAAATGGCTCAAAGATCAAGGCGGAGACGGGATTCTTCGCATGAAGGCGGAAGATTTCGTCAAGGGAGGCCCCGATCCGGCGGTTCTCGGCGCCTTTCCCGATTTTTTCGATTTGGGGGAACTGCGGTTGCCCCTCCGCTACAGTTTCAGGCCAGGGGAAGACCAGGACGGGGTCACCGTGACCGTTCCGATCCACGTGCTTCCGCGCCTGGAGCCGCACCTTTTCGAGTGGGTGGTTCCGGGGTTGCTTGAGGAAAAGATTCTCCTGCTCCTGAAGGCTCTTCCGAAAAACCTGCGACGTCACGCGGCACCTCTGTCGGAGACGGCCCGGAAGGTCCTTTCCCGCCTGATTTACGGAAAAGGGGATTTTTATGAGGCCTTGACCCAAGGGGTTCAAGACGTGTGCGGTCTCAACGTCCCCGTTTTGTCGTGGCCTCGGGACAGCCTTCCCGATCACTTGAAGATGCGCTTTGAAGTCGTGGACGAAGAAGGCACCGTCCTGCATGCGGGCAGGGATCTTCGGGATCTTCAACACAAGGCCGTGGGAACGCACCGGGATGCCGCTTGGGAAAGAGCCCGCCGTCGGTGGGAGCGCACCGGGTTCACTTCCTGGGACTTCGGGCCCCTTCCGGAAAAGATCGAACTGGGGCGGGATGCCTACGGGGTCATGCGATACGCCTACCCGGGCCTCCAGGCCGAAGGGGCCGCCGTGTCCGTGAGGCTTTTCGCGGATGCCGCTTCGGCTCGACTGGCCACTCGAGACGGCTTGCTGGTGCTTTACCAATGGGCCTTCGCCCCAATCCTCAAAGGACTGCGAAAGGAATGGGTCCTATCGCCGCGGCGACTGAGCTCGGATGGTCCCTCGGATGCCCTGTCGGCGGGGGCGGTGCATTTCTTGGGGGACGTTCGGGAAGCGGAAAAGCAGGCGCAGATTTATATGCTCCGGGAGCTGTTCGACCTTCATGCGCCGCAGGCGCCCGATGAAGAGAAATACCGGCGGACGATTCGAGAACTTCCGGCACAGCTCGGGGTACGTGCCCGTGAACTGTGGGCGGACCTCAAGGCCGTGCTGCAGGCCCGATACGAAGTGAGCCGAGCTTTGGAAAAGTATCGGCATAAAAGCGCCGCCAATTCTGCGGCGTTGGAACGATTGCAGGCGGTGGAGCAGGAACTGGTTCGGCTGGTGCCGTCGGATTTCTTGACCCGATACCGAAGCGCCGTCATGCGGGAACTGCCGCGATACCTGAAAGGACTGGCCCTTCGAGCCGAAAGAGCCTACGTTGCGCCGGAAAAGGATCGGCAGAAGTGGGCCGAGGTGGCCCCTTTTGCGGCCCGTTACGACAGGGCGAGGGAAAACCTTCCCAAAGACGTCCCCGAAAGGATTCGGGACTTTCTTGACGAAATGCGATGGATGTTGGAAGAATACAAACTCAGCCTCTTTGCGCCCGAGGTGAAGACGCGGTTTCCTGTTTCGGCTCGACGCTTGGAAAAAAAGTGGGCCGAATATGAGGCGCTCGTAGGTGAGACGACATGAAAAACCATGGGGATTACCTGCAGACGATTCTCGAGCATCCAAGCGCCTTGCAGGAGCACATCGAAGAGCGGTTGGCTCCGCGTATCGTCAAGGATCCCTCGGCAGAGGAATTCAGGCACCAGCTCGGGATGTCTTCCAGTGTGCTCCTTGTGCTCGGCTGTGGGTTCCAAGAAGACGGGTGCACCCAAGAACCATGCTTGATTCTCAACCGGCGCTCCCGACGCGTGCGTCAGAGGGGGGACTTGTGCTGTCCGGGTGGAACGGTGGAAACCCGCTTGGACCCCATCTTGGCCAAAGCCTTGAGCCTGCCTCGTCTTCCGCTGGCCCGCTGGGGCTATTGGGCTGAGTTGCGCCGAAAATATCCCCATGCGGCACGCCTGTTGGCGCTCCATTTGGCGACGGGGTTGAGGGAAAGCTGGGAAGAAATGCGCCTGAACCCTTTCTTTTTCCGCTTCCTGGGGCCGTTGCCTTCAGAAAGGCTGCGCTTGTTCGTGCGAGTCATTCATCCGTTGGTGGGCTGGCTTTCCAAGCCGCAGCGCTTTGTGCCCAACTGGGAGGTGGAGCGCATTGTCGCCATTCCCTTGCGACGCCTTTTGGATCCCGAGCATTATTACCGCTACCGGTTGTATGTGGCCCCGGACGCCCAAGGTGCGGTGGAGCCGCCCACCCAGGATTTCCCGTGCTTCCTGCACCAGGACGGCGTTCACGTGGAAATCCTCTGGGGAGCCACTTTTCGCATCGTGACCCTTTTCCTCGCCAAAGTCTTTGACTTTACCCCCCCGGACGTTTCGCATCGGCCCATCGTCCCTGGCCTTCTCGATGCCGCCTACCTCAACGGCACCCGGGTGTGAACGGCCTTAGGTGCCCTTCAGGGCGGCTTTGAAATGGCGGACGAAGAGGTTGACCATGGCCCAGAGGGTGTCCAAAGCCCGAAGGTGGAGGCACACCGTGGTGTCGAACCGGAGCTTGACGGAAGGGGAAAACTCGTCGTCTCCCCGCCAATAGATCATCCGTAGGGGGATCCGTGGCAGCACGGAGAACTCAAAGGCCATGTCCCCCGCATCCACGGGGATGCCCCCGAGTGTGGTACAGGCATCGGCAAAGAGCCGGGCATCGTTCGCCGCAAGCTCCGCGATCCCCTGCAGAGGAAAGGCATGGGGGCCGGTAAAAAACTGATGCCCGGAAGGAATTTCTTTTTCCCCGATCCATCGCCCTGACGGCGGCAGTTCGCGGGCTTCCACAAGGTAGTGCAGCAGGACGAGCCCCGTTTGAAAATCGACTCTTGATGAGGTCAAGCCCGGTTCGGCTTGAATCGATCGCTCTTTCGGCACGCACCGGAAAGATCCTGCGAGAAACGGGATGCCATAGGCTGCCTCGCGGGGATTCCAATGGACCAGGGCGCGGCGGCACACGTCTTTGGGGTCCAAGCGGGCCGCCTCTTCCCACAAGGTAGGGTCCACGTCTTCCAAGGATTCATAAAGGCTGGGGGATGCCAGGGATTCCAGCACGGAGGCGATGAGCTTTCGGGCGGCGGGCAGGTGTCGGGCCGAAACCAGGATTTGCCCCCAGCCGCGCTGCGGCACGAACAGGCCGTCGTAAGCCGTTTCCACAAAGGATCGAATGAGAAAAGGGATGCCTTCCCTTTCCAGAACGTCGGACAACACATCGGCTTCGAAGCGGTTGGCCAGAGTGTAGAGAAAAACCCACGGGGATTCCGAAGAGGTCTCCATGGTCCTCAAACCTCCGGGCATTCGCTCAGGGAGCTTTCCCCTCGAAAGACCTTGGCGGCGAAAGCCATGCAGGTGGCCACACCACATCGGCCGCAGTTGGTTTGAGGGAGTCTGCGGTAGATGTCGAGCACGGTCACGGTCCGGCGTTTATGCAAAACCGGCGTAATGCTCGCACGGTTTCGACGAATCTCCTGAATTTTTTGAAAATAGCGTTCGCACCACTGCGCGGCTTCTTCAGGTCCGGAAACGTCCGTAATGGTGATCTTGTCCGCATAGAGGCCAACGATATGGCCCTGATCCATGACGTTGGCCACGCCGGTTCCGTGCACATAAGTGCAGTTGGGCAAAACGGCGGCACAATACGGCAGCAGATCGCCGATGGGTTCGTGCAGCTCCATGATCACATTGAAATGGTCGGAATGGGGCATGCACTCGATGTTGACCAATCGAAACGAATACCCCGGCCGGTGCGTCGCCTTGCGGATGAAAGCTTCGGTCATTTTCCCCGTTCCCGGTGCTTGTGCATCAGGGTTTCATAGGCCCATTGAATGTCCTGAAACTTTTCCTTGGCCAGGTGCTGGAATTCCTCGCCGAGATGACTGACCTTGTCCGGGTGATACTTGGCGGCCATGCGATGATAGGCTTTCTTGATCGTGTCCGCATCGGCCCCGGGTTCGATACCGAGGATCTCGTAAGGGTTTTTCGGTTTCTTCTGATCCGGCCGTTCTTTGGAACGTTCCGAAGCACCCTCTTTTTGGGCTTCGGAGCGGTCCCGCTGTTGCTCGGTTTTTCGGGATTCGGCTCTTGAGCCGCCCGGGGCGCCTCGGCGCAGGAAGAAGTAATAGACCAATCCTAACAGAATAAGGTCGTCCGTCCATCCCGGTCCGAAGAAATGGTCCGGAAGGATGTCGAAAGGCATCAGGAAATAAAAAAGCCATGCCAGCAGAGGCCACAGTCTTTGGGTCATGAACATTTACCAGGCTCTCGGCTGGAAAAAGGTGTCCTCATACGGGGTAACGCGGCCCAAAGAGTCGTGTTTTTCGAAAAACCACGTGAGGCCGACCCCGACGGCCCATCGCGTATAGTCCGATGACTTGTCCATGTCTGCGTGGACTCCCAAAGCCCAATGCGGCGACAGAAGCCTGACGGCCCGAAAGGATCCGCTGTAACCCAGCCCCGAAAAGCGATCCCCCGAATACTTCTCGTTCATGGCATTTCGGGGATAGATCGGGCTCGCCGTAGTTTCATAAGATAAATAACCTGCGGAGGCCTTTATGTCCAACCACCAGGGGTTGCGGGGATCGGAGCGGTAACGGACGGTCGGTCCCGTCATGAAGAAAAAGGAAGGACTGAAATAGCCCCCGTGCCCGTAGGTGTAAAAATCAGAATTCCGGTCGAAATGGGAAGCGGAGAGGAAACCGCCGAGAGAGAGGGTTCCGGACCGGAAAGGGACGCTGCGTCCCAAGGCGGCATCCCCTGTGACGGAAAAATTTCGCCACACCTTGTGCCCCCAGTAATGATCGGCACCGACTCGGACGCTCAGCCATGATCCGCCGGGCCAAGACATGTCGCGTTGAATGGATCCTCCGGTCTTGAGCACCCGGCCCCAAGTGCGATCCGAGTACGGGTCGCGCTGCCCGATCCACGACAAGAGGGTGTCTTCCACGGATTTTTGGTGGACTTTCGCGTGCCATTGGGGGTTACGCAGCTCTAGGGAAAACGTCGGCACGGGATCCACCGGCCCCCCGAACGGGCTCAACCCTGCCGTCGCCCGAAAATCCCACCGCCCCTCCTTGATGAAAGTAACGGAAGGGGAGGCGATCCATGCCGATTCGATCCAGCGGGACACATCGGCCTTCGTGGCCTGGGGGAGACCGAAAGAGCCCACAAATGGCGTCGAGCCGGGATCTCCGCCGTCCAGATAAATCCCTTCCAGCCTAAGGGCCCACAGGGACTCGAAGGAGCGGGGCACATAAACCGTCCACGGGGTTCTCAGGGTTCTCTTTCGGGATGTCCCCTCGTCCCCTGAGCGGCTTTCATACGACGTCTGAAGGGTCATCCACGGGGTGGCGTCGTTTTCTTCGTCTTTCATGACCGAAGCGGCATGGAGCACTTTGCCGGTTCTCAGGTAGTAACGTCCCGCCGCTTCCTGAATAGATGGGTTTTCCTCCCGGGCCAACTCCAGAGCTTTTTCATGGGCGGCGCCGAAGTCGCCCGATCGTTCCAGGGAAAGGAGAAGCCCTTCGGCATCTTCGCCGGTCGCCTGGATGCGGTAAGCTTTTTCAAAAGCGTCGGCGGCTTCCCGAGGTCGGCCCTGTTCCATGAGCAGCCAGCCCAAAGACCGCCACGGGCCTTGGTCCTCGGCGTTGACGGTCGCCGCTCGGCGAAAGAGAGCTTCCGCACCCGAGAAGTCTTTTTCCTGCCACCGATGAGCGCCCTCTTCCATGTGAAGGCGAAAGACCAAGGCCTGCCGACCGTCCGGATAAGGAGGTTTCATGGAATCGATCGCCTGCGCTGCCTCTCGGAACTTCTTCTGAGCCATGAACGTATAGGCCAGTCCATAGGCCCCATCGTTTCCATGGGGATGCGCCTGACGGTGGCGGGCAAAAAAACTTTCCGCTTCCGAAAGCCGCCCGGCGTGATAGCAGAACCACCCCAGCTTGAGAAGGGCTTCGGGATCCGTGGGGTTTTTTTCAAGAATGATCTGCGAGATCTGTTCCGTTTCGGGAGACACCTCGGAAAGATTTCGAAGTTTCCTTCGATACGCTTCCGTTTTCAGGGTATCGAGGTCGCTCACGTAAGAGTCGGAAAGGCCGGGACGCCTCTGTTCAGCGTCGATCCGTTGAATGGCTTCTTCAAGGGGGATCACGTCCAGGAGCTCATAGAAGACCCCCAGGCGAAGGCGGTCGCGGGTGGAAGCACAGTCCAGGACCTTCTCGTAGAGACGACGGGCTTCCTCGTTTCGTCCCTTTTGGCGCAGGGCCTTCGCCACTTCGAAAAAAGCTTCCGGAGCGACGCACCGGCGCAGGGCCCGCTCGTTTCGTTGCGCGAAGCGCGACAAGGAGGTTGTCTCGGCCCTTTCCACCGTTTGAAGGGCCTGCCTTCTCAGGCGATCTTCCCACAATACCCTTTGGCTTATGGATTGCGCCCGACGGTAGAAAGCGAGCCATCTGTGCGTGTCGCGGTTTCCATAGCCCTGGTTTTCCAAATCCAGGATTAAGGCCGCGGCCGCGTCCCTTTTCCCTAGGCCGTCGAGGCACAGAGCTTTTCCCCACTGGGCTTCCCGGCGCAAGGTGGGCGTTTCGGCGAGGCGCAGCACCTCTTCAAAGAGCGATTGCGCTCTTTCGTAGCGTTTTTCCTTCAAATGCCACCATGCGATTTCCAAGGACGCTCGCGCGCGAAGGCTTTCGGCGGCTTTGTGCGTCTCCCCTGGGGCATCTTTCGACGAGAGGGCTACGAGCGTCGGAGGATCGGCGGCGGCCCACGGGGTTGAGCTCAGCCACAGAAAGAACACGGCGACAAATACCATGGGCTTCATAGGCACCCCGCGAGGAAATCTTCAGGGAAGGAGGGGAAGGTACTTTTCCGCGTCCTCGTAGCGTTTGAGCGCCAAAAGCGTTTCGACCAGAGCGGGCACCGTTTCCTGGTGGCGAATCCCTTGGCTGACCAGTTCTTCTAGAAGATGTGCCGCTTCGGGTAGTCGGTGCAGCCGAAGCAGCGCATACGCTAAGCCGAGGCGGGATTCTTCCGCCACGTCAGCGGCTGTTTCTTGTTGGGCCAAGGCCTCAAAGAGCCCCACGGCTTTTTCGTAGTCTCCTTGGTTGTAATAGCCCCACGCGAGGGTCAGACGGGTGCGGGGAATATCCAGCGGCGCAGCGGGAACGTCCAATGCGTTCCGGTCCGGCTCCGCACCGTCTCGCTGCCGCATCCGGGCGGAAGGTTCCGGCGCAAAAGAAAGCGACGAATAGCGGGGTTCAATGAGGTGAGCCTGGGCGGTTTTTTCCACGGAAAGCAAACACGCCTGGCGGGGTTCCTGCGCCGCAGCCTGCGGGGCGTCGAGTCCCTGGGTTACCGCGACCACCCACAAGAAGAGGCAGCTGAGCACAAGAGGCTCGGCCTGGGGAAAGACCCAAGGAAAACGGCAGGGCTGTGGTCGCAACATTGCGCACGCCGAGCGCTTCGGCATGATCGGGAAGCCTCCTGGCTAGGGTTTTTCCAATGAAACGTGGCTGAGCAGATAAAGGGTGTTGGAATAATAGTCGTCCTTTTCCATGGCGACCTTTTCCTGGGCTCGAGCCTCAAGCCTTCGCGCCGTTTCCGGGCGTTCGAGCATTCGGGCGACTCGGGCCCACACGGCGTAAAACCCCCCGGGAGCCTCATCCAAAGAGACCGCGGGATCCATCAGATCCACCCAGACCGGTATCGTCCCGGTTTTATCGAACCAATCGAGCACCGGCGTCCACGTGCGCAACAGGTCGCGATTTTCGATCCACGATAAATACAAAAGGGTTCTAACGGCTTCGTAGCCGAACCGAGAGCTTCTTTCCCGATAGAGGTCGATGCGGTCATTCAGGACGATGATCCAGTCGCCGGGGAGATTCCACGGTGTTCGACGGGCTTTGTCCAAGAGTTTCAAGCCGCCGTGGAACACTTTGTCCCACACAGCCTCGTCGTCATGACGCGAAAACATTTTCAGGGCCGGATAGACATAATACGACGGGTTGACAATGATCCCTCGGTCGTTGACGAAGCCGTAATAGCCGGGCAGCAGAACGGGGAAATCCCGGGTTTCCACGATGAGATGGTTCTTGATGTCCTGGATAAGAGCCCTGGCCGCCGCATGCCATTCCGAACCGTTCCACCGCTGGTGGGCCATGAGCAGCGCGTAGGCGACGAGCAGATCCCCGTCCGTGGCGTTGTTCAAATCCAGCACGTTCCATGAGCCGTTGGGTCTTCGGCCCCAGGCCCAAGCGAGCAGCCGGTCTTGGCCGCGAACCTGCAGATTGTTCCGCGTCCAGTCCCAGATCTTCTGAAAACCGGGTTTGTCGCCCGCGGCAAGAGCCAGGATCAGACCGTAGCCTTGTCCTTCTGAATGGCTGATGTCTTTGTTGGCGCGATCGATGACCCGCCCGTCGTCGCTGACAAAGCGTTCCTTATAGGCCTCCCAGGTCATGATGTCCGCCGCTTGAACCTGCTGAAGGCCAACGACGCCGCAGCACAGCATAGCAAAAACAGCCCTAAGGATTCGACACACTCAGTCGCCTCCGACGATATCGCTGCAGCATGCGGTAAATGACGAAACTCAGGACAGCCAAGGCCACGAGCACCGTCATGAAGAAGGCCCACGGGTACGTGTAGACGAAAAAGTCCAGTTTGGTCAACGGCGTGAGCGATCCGACCCGGTAGGAGGCGCCGACCTGAAGGCTCTGCACTTCAGTCTTGTTGTCATCCCAGCTTATGAGCGCCATGTCACCTCGACACGCCCCTTGGGTGTCATAGGCCCATAAGGCCTTGGCGGCCTTTGCCGCCGTCGCGGTGTTGTGTGCCGTGAGCACAAGCAGCGTTCGGTCTGATGTTCCGGGAAGGCGGTATTCCATCAAGGCGGCCCGCTGGGCGGAAAGACCTCCGGTTTGTTCCGTCTGAGCGAACCGAACCCGAGGAGGCGTGAGGGGGCTCGCGGAATGCCCCCTTAGCTGCCGCAGCCACCGAGTCAACCAGCCGGTGCCTTCCGGAATCTCCCCTTGGGGCGGCGCTTGCACCGGATAGGAGGCTCTGATCGTGTCCATCAAATGGTACGGGGCCGGTTCCAACAGCTCCTTGGGAACGGCCTGCAGGACGCCCACGGTGATCACGTCGGCCGACGGATTCTCGGTCCATGTGTCCCGGATTTGGACGCCGAAAGGTGGATAGCCGATCTTTTGGCTCATCAGGGCCAAAAGATTCACAGCCGCTTCCACGGATGCGAAATCCGCTTGAGGCATGAAAAGGATGGTCTCCCGGGCGTCAGGGAGTTTGGCGAACGGAAAGCCGTCCTTGAAGAATAGGGTGAGATCGGGCAAAGAAGCCCAATGGGAAATGCCGGGTAAATGAAACGTCGAATCGTCGAAGACGGTGAGCAGCAGGTGCCCGGTTTGAATGAGGGTGCATTCCCCGGTGACAAGCGGCGTCAAAACCGCATGGAAAGCCAGTTCGTTGTCCCCGGGTCTCAAGAGATAGGTCGGAAAACTGATGCGATACGCCTCGTATTGTCCGCCGTTTTTGTCCTTTAAGGGAATGGACGAGAAAAACTTGCCGTTCAGAAAAAGCCCAAGGACGGAATCTTCGCGCATTCCGGCACTGTAGGCCAAATGCAGCGACAATGTGGCGTACTTGTGCGGCTTAATCAAAATGTCCGATGGCAATCGGAATCGCAGTACGGATGGAGCGGGTTTGTAACCCTGAAAGGTGACGGTAGGGAAGCCCAGGCTCTGGAAGGAATAAGTTTGATCCAGTTGAAGCATGCCCGGGGCTTGATACGGCGCCACGGTGGGCAATTGAAGATCCCTAATGATCGTGGCCGCCGTGTCCGGGAAAGGAAAGGACAGAACGGCAAGGGTCTGAACGGCCTTGAGCACCGCGGAGACGTCGGGCCCGCCGACAATGATCAAGGCGTGGGTTGGGTCCGTGGCGTTGTCTGGAGAAAGGCCGGAGCTCAGAGAGGACGGCATATGGCGCACTTCCAAGTAAGCCCCCGGAATTTTCGGGGCTTTGTCTCCCAGCACGGTGCGCACGAAAGCCTCGGAGCCGACCAGAATGTTGTCCCGCCCGGGCATCAGGTGATCGGACACACTGAATTCAACGGGCCGATAGGCAAAGCGCAGGGCCGCGGCCGAGGCGGCCAGCACAGCCCGCATCGTGTCGTCCCGAGACGGCGACTCGACGAGCACATGGACTTTTTCGGGCAAAGGGATCTTGGAATCGAAGACGAAATCCGGCAAGGCGCTCAAGCGCAGTGGCACGGGCTTGAGCGAGACGGTCCAGTCCAAAAAAGCCTCGTCCAGTTTGAGGGTCGTCCACAGTTCCGGAGCCGTCGGATCTTCACAGTCCAACACATAGTGTTGGGTGACTTTGAAAGAAAGGTCATTGTAACCAGGTTTCAGAAGCTGCGCGGGAAGCCGGACGGATACCTTGCCTTCTGGAGACAAGGGGTCGAGGATGATCTGGGCCAGAGGGTGCTGGTTCAGTTCCACGGTCAAACGCGAATTCTGGCGAAGGAGCGCCGTGGAATTCACATAAGAAAATGTCAAGACCGCCTCATGAACGTGCCATCTTTTGGGTACAGGCAAACTCACCTCATAACCGCTGTAGGCCCCTTGCATTTTGTACGTGGACACGGGAACCAGATTCGGCAGCGGGATCCTCAGCTTCACCGCTTCTTCCCCAAGCGAAGCGCACGCGACCCCTGAAAGGAACTGCCACACAAAGACACAGACGAAGATTACGGCTACCTGCCTCATGAGGCCTCTTTGTGCTTTTTGAATCGTCCTATCCATAAAGTCCCCGTCATTTTCCTTGTTTTATCTGCCAGCAACCCGAAGAGTCCTGCAAACGCTCGAAAAGATTTCTCGATGCCGATTTTCAGCAAAAAACCGTAACCTCGCCACAAGGCCAAGTAATCTTGAGGCCTCGATTCCCATAAGCGCAGCCACCGTTCACTGTCCCCGTAAATGAAGCCCACCACCTCAGCGGCCTCTGACGGTGTGTCGAGAACCCACGCACAGCCCAAGCGCGCTTCCGCCGCTGGCGCCGCTTGAGCTCTGCTGATACGAAGGACTTTCACGCCAAGACGATAAGATCTTCCGGCACTGTCCTGAGCTTCCAGCGTCAGCCTATTGCCTTCGTGTACTAACGGCGTCTGGGCGGAGGCCATGCGAAGTCCAACGCCGCCCAGCGACATGTCTTCGACTTTGACGGGCACAATCTGACCGTTGGGGAAAGACAGAACAGCCGGCTCGTGCGTCACAACGCGGTGATGCCGACGCCACTGATGCATCTCCCACACGGCGCCAAGGCACAGCAAAATGATAAACAGGTTGTAAACATTCCAGAACAAACAGATGGCAATAACATCCCTTTCCAAGGGGTAGCCGGTCCATCGGTGTGCGGCCGCTGTGAGGCCCAGCAGGGCGAGCGCGAACATACCGTAAAATGGATAGGCCAAGGGACTGAGAAAATCGGCCTTAAGGCTGCGACCTTTTGGTGTGACTCGAAACTGCGGGGATCTGGGGTTTTTCAGTGTCGCAAAAATCGCCGGAAGCAAATAGAGACTCTGAACGGTTTCGAAGAACTCGGAAAAGAGGGTGTGGCGCACCGTGCCGTAAAGATAATGGGCGACCAGTGTGGATCCCAGAAGATGGGGCAGTGCGTAGGCCAAGACTTGCACCACGGAGGCGTTGTAGACGCGCAGCCCGAAAAACAGATAGGCCAGGGGGGCAAGGAAGAAGATGATCCGGGCCAGGCCGAAAAGCCAAAACAAACACGAATTCACGTAGCACAGTCTCTGGCTTAGGCTCAGCCCTTTGGCGAAAAGGGGGTTTTTGAGAAGCAGAATCTGAATCATGCCCTGAGCCCACCGCGTCCGCTGCAAGATAAAATCGTCGAAGGTTTCGGGGGACAGACCACACACCAGAGGCCGACTCACATAGACGCTTCGATACCCTCGGCGGTGCAGCTCCAAAGCGGTTTCCGCATCTTCGGTGATGGTTTCCCCTCGTATGCCGCCCAGTTCCATGAGGCAGGAGCGGCGGAGGAGGGCGGCCGAGCCGCAGAAAAACGAGGCGTTCCAAAAATCCAAGCCAAGGTGGACACGGCGGTAAAACATTTCGTTTTCCGCGGGAAAGACCCTATGGATGCCGAGATTCTTTTCCACAGGACTGGGATTGATGAAGAAATGCGGTGTTTGCACGAGAAAGAGTTTTTCGTCTTGGAGAAAATAGGGCACGGTCCGTTTGAGAAAATCGCGGGTGGGTACATGATCGCAGTCGAGCACCAAGATAAGGTCACTGCATGTTTCGCGAATTCCCATGTTGGCACAGGTGAAATCGGCGGGCTTGTTTTGCGCGCCTACAGAACACAAGCATTGCAAAGCGGCGTTGATGTTGCCGGCTTTGGCCCCGACGTTTTCCTCACGGGTCATGTAAAACACGCCGATTTCCTCGGCCAATTTCTTCAGCCGTTCGTGCCTGTCTCGAGCCGCCTGGGCTTTGACGGGGTCGGGGTCACTTCGGCGCGCCAGCGTGCCGCCGTCGTCTAGGATGTATACGTTGAATCTCTCTCGAGGGTAGTCCAGCATCGTGCAGGCGATGGCGGTCGTGCGAACGATTTCTTCCGACTCGTTATAAGTCGGGATCAGCACGTCGACTGTCGGATATGAGGAAGGGTCTTTCGGAAGAGGTGGCGCTTCGTTTCTTTCGAGAGGCCAGACGTTCACATAGAGTCCCAATAAATGAATGGCGATGCCGTAACTTTCGGCGCCGTAGAGCAGCAGCATGCCGACGCAGTCCCACGGCCCCGTGTAGCTCAAGGTTTCAAAGGTGCGGAACATCCAATACCGAAGCGAAAGAAACGCCCCTAAGAGAAGAAGGAAAACCCTGGCGGAAGCCACCCCT
>Ga0209227_1000823_pt1 | contig 25752 bp, 21 predicted proteins | sample YNPBryantNP2012_FD_185815 | JGI IMG/M metagenome (GOLD analysis project Ga0209227, IMG submission 185815) | Anoxygenic and chlorotrophic microbial mat microbial communities from Yellowstone National Park, USA - YNP Bryant NP 2012 (SPAdes)... ...
GCAAGCGGACCGCGAAAACCCGCGAAGCTCGCCCTCCGGTCGGTCGGCGGGAGGAACGGGGCCGACGGCGATGGACTGGTCTACAGCGGCGGTTCTCGTGGGGATCTTCAGCCCGCTCGTGGGGGTGCCGCTGACGGCCATCACGTTGTATCTGCGGGCGATCCGCGAACATCAGACGACCGGGGCCGCCGAGCTTGTGCACCGGATCGAGCGGATCGAGCAGTCCATCCGCGAACTCTCGCGGTCCATCACGGAGGTGGAGAGGGACTACACGACGAAGGAGGAATGGCTCCGCGAGTCCATGCACGCCCGGCAGCAGCTTGAACGGCTGACCGAGATGCTGGTCAAGGTGCAGGCGGAGCTGGAGGACGGGCGCGGGCCGGCTGCGGAACTGGCGCGGGCCGCCGGTGCGATCGTCGAGATCGCCCGGGCGCTGGCCCGGCGCGGCGCCGACGCGGACGCGCCGCAGTGAACCGGGACTTTGAGGGCCGGACGCGCGAAAGGCCGGCAAGGCCGGCGAAAGGAGCGGATGATGGCGGCGAACGGGACTCGACAGATCAAACGGATCCGCAACGAGACGCTCGTGGCGCTCAAGATGCTGTATCCGGCGGCGATGCAGGGCGAGCAGCTCCTGCGGAGCCTGCTGAGCGTCTTCCCGCAGATCGAGTGGGACCAGTTCCGCAAGGACCTGGCGTATCTGTGCGAGAAGGGCTACGTGCAGCGGATCGTCGCCGATACCGAGCGGGACGAGCGGCTCACGCCCTGGCGGAAACGGTGGTTCCGGCTCACGCCGACCGGCGTGGAGGTGGCCGATCACTGCGTGGTGGACAAGGCGCTGGAGGTGTAGGGCACGCCGGCCGGCCAGACCTGGGGCCGGCCCCGGCGGCCGGCGGTGCGTGCGGTCTTGCCCGCCGGGGGCTCGAAGCGGCTCTGGAATCGATGTACCATCAGGGCTCGAGGAGGAACCTGCCGATGAGCCAGATGCCCAACCGCGGGATGCCCGCCGGAACCTTGATCACTCGCCGCGACTACCTGCGCGCCGCCGGCGCCGGCGTGCTGGCGATGTCCGGCGGTCCGGCGCCGGCCGCCGAGACCCGCCCGGGCTCTACGCTTCGGGACAAGGCCCGACGGAACCTGAAGCCGGCGGTGTTCACGAGCGTGTACGGTCACCTGAGCCTGGAGGAGGCGGCCCGGAGGATCCGGGAGGACGGCTTTGCGGGCGTATGCCTGGATTACCGCTTTGCCGACGTACGGTTCGACCCGCTGGAACCCGACTGGCATGCGCTCCGGAAGATCATGGGGGCGCTCGAGCGAAACGGTCTGCGCGTGGCCGGTCTGTGGGGTTACTACAACGTCATCGACCCGGACGCGGACCGCCGCCGGCGGGGCGAGCGGCGTATGGGCACGCTGATCGAACACTGGAAACGCTTCGGGACGCCCGTCATCTCGACGGAGACCGGAACTTTCAACCGGGAGAACGAGTTCGCCGAGCACCCTGACAACTTCACGGAGGCCGGCTACGTCGCCGCCCGTGCGGCGTTCGAGCGGCTCGCCCGGGCCGCCGAGAAGACCGGCGCCATCGTCGCCATCGAGCCGTACTGGCGGAACGTGATCTGCTCGGTGGATCGCGCCGAGCGGCTCTTCCGCGAGGTGAACTCCCCGTCGCTGCGGCTGACGATGGACCCATGCAACTATTTCCGCAACGAGGACCTGCCGCGCATGCGGGCCATGCTCGAGGACATCTTCCGGCGGGTCGGGGACCGGACCGTGCTGGCCCACGCCAAGGATGTCAAGGCCACCCCGACGGGGCAGGACCTCCCGGCGGCGGGCCTGGGGCAACTGGACTATGCGACCTATCTGCGGCTTTTGGCGGGCCTCGACCGCGAGCTGTTCCTTGTGATCGAGCACTTGCAGCTTCCCGACGTTCCGCGGGCCCGCGACTTCGTCAAGGCTCAGATCGAGCGGCTGTGATGTGGCCGTCCGCAGGTACGCCGGTCCGTGTGCGCGGCGGAGGCGCCGGGCGCCGAGTCCTGTCGAGGGCGGGCCGGCCCCGTGGCCGATCAGGGCGCCGGGGACGGGCGAGGGGCTCTCCCCCGCCGGGGGAGTGAACTCAGGAGGGCTGCTTCCGGTCGGCGAGCCGCTCGTGCACTAGGGCGGCCACCTCGTCGGGCCTGTCGGCCACCGGTATCCCGGCGGCGGTGAGGGCCGCCACTTTTTCCGCCGCCGTCCCGGTGCCTCCCGAGATGATCGCCCCGGCATGGCCCATCCGCTTGCCGGGGGGGGCGGTCTTGCCTGCGATGAAGGCGACGACCGGTTTGGTCATGTGGGCCTTTGCGAAGGCCGCGGCGGCCTCCTCCTCCGTTCCGCCGATTTCCCCGATCAGGACCACGGCGTGGGTCTGCGGGTCCGCCTCGAACATCGCGAGGGCGTCCACGAAGGTGGTACCGACGATCGGATCACCGCCGATGCCCAGGCACGTGGACTGCCCCAGGCCGTGAACGGTCAGCTCGTTGACGATCTCGTAGGTGAGGGTGCCCGAGCGGGATACGACCCCCACGTGTCCCGGCCGGTGGATGTGTCCCGGCATGATCCCCACCTTGCACTGCCCGGGGGTGATCACGCCCGGACAGTTGGGCCCGATCAGGACGGTTCCGCTGGAACGGGCCTCCCAATACACGTCGATCATGTCCCGCGTGGGGATGCCCTCCGTGATGCACACGACGAGCCGGAGGCCGGCGTCGATCGCCTCGTAGATCGCGTCCGGGGCGAAGGGTGCCGGGACGTACACGATGCTTGCGTCGGCCCCGGTGGCCTCGACACACTCCCGCACCGAGTCGAACACCGGGCGGTCCAGGACGCTCTGACCGCCCTTGCCCGGTGTGACGCCCCCCACGATGTTCGTTCCGTACTCGATCATCTGCTGCGCGTGGAATCGTCCCTCGGTTCCCGTGATTCCCTGGACGCACAGCCTCGTGTGACGATCAACGATGATACTCATGGCACTCGATGCGGAATGCACCCATGCGTTGTCCGGACCGCCGGGCCGCCCCGCACCCTTCATGGACGGGGCCCGCCCGGGCGGTGATTCATCCCTCCGGGTCCCGACTGACCTGCACCGCCTTCTGTGCCGCCTGGGTCATCGTGCGGCAGGTGATGAGCGGCGTGCCCGCCAGCATCCGGCGGGCCTTGTCCTCGTTGGTACCCACCAATCGGATCACGATGGGCAGCTTGGGGTTCAGACGTTTCATCGCCTCCAGAATGCCCTCGGCCACGCGATCGCACCGGACGATCCCGCCGAAGATGTTGAAGAGCACGGCTTTGACCTGCGGGTCCGACGTGACGATCCGCAGGGCCTCGGTCACCTGCTCGGCCTTGGCGGCCCCGCCGATGTCCAGGAAGTTCGCCGGCTCGCCCCCGAAGTGCTTGACGATGTCCATCGTGGCCATCGCCAGCCCCGCCCCGTTGACGATGCACCCGATGCGCCCGTCGAGCTTGACGTAGTTGACGCGGGCCTTCCGGGCCTGGACTTCCAGGGGCTCCTCCTGGGCTTCGTCCCGCAATGACTCGTGGTCGGGGTGACGATAGTCCGCATTGTCATCGAAGATGATTTTTGCGTCGCAGGCCACCAGGGTGCCTTGCGTGGTGACCGCCAGGGGGTTGATCTCTGCCAGCGAGCAGTCCTCCTGAACGAACGCGGCATAGAGCCCCCCCACGATGGTCTCGAAGGTCTTGGCGACCCCTGCGGGCAGGCCGAGAAACTTCCCTGCGGAGCGTACTTGGTAGGGGCGGATGCCCAGCCGGGGTCGTATGTGAAACCGGAGGAGCTTTTCGGGGGACCGCGCGGCTACCTCTTCAATGTCCACGCCTCCGGCCGCGCTGACCATCAGGCAGGGCATCCGCCTCGACCGGTCGAGGACGATCCCGAGGTAGAGTTCGCGCTGGATGCTGATTGCCGGTTCGACGAGCAGCATCCGGACGGTGCTGCCCTTGATTTGCATCCCGAGGATGGCCGCAGCGTGCCGAGCGGCCTCGTCCTGGTCCCCGGCCAGTTTGACCCCGCCGGCCTTGCCACGTCCGCCAACGTGGACCTGGGCCTTGAGGACGACCGGCAGCCCAAGACCGGCGGCGGCCTGTGCGGCCTGCTCAACCGACGACGCGACAATACCTTGCGGTACGGGCACGCCGTACCGGCCCAACACCTGCTTGGCCTGGTATTCGTGAATCTTCACCGTGCGGCTCCGACCTACGGTCATTCTTAGTCGGGATTGCCGTTTGGGTCGAGGCCGTCCGGCGTTTTTTCCTTCACATGGTCTTCCGGGCGGGGTTCAGAACGTTGGGTGGCGGCCTGGCCCGGCACATCGTCGGCGAGGTTGACGCCGTAGAGCATCCGGACGACCGGTGCGAGCGTATCCCGGTCGAATGGCAGGGGTGAGCCGGGCGGTCGGTGCGGCGTGTCTGAGGTTCGTCCAGGGCGACGGTGGAGGGGCCGCAATATGGCGGCCAGCTTCGCAAGCTCTGTTGCCGTAAGGGGTTTAGCGCTTGGGTCGGTGAGGTGCTGCACGAGCCGGCTCCAGACGAGCAGGCGATTGGCGCGGCCAAGATGCGTCGAGACGCGGCGCGGCAGTGCAGCCAGGAGCGTGGAAACTAACAGAGCTGCCATCAGGGGTCGAGCGAACTGTTCTAGGGCGCGCGCGTACTGACGGAGATCCGTCAGACGGATGCCGAATCGGGTGTCGAGTTCCATGGCGGGGATGATGTCCTCCAAGTTGGGACATTCGGGGGGTCGCAGGAGGATCGCCACGTCCACGCGGGCCCGGAGTTCCATCGGGAGGATGCGGTAGAGCCTGGTGCGCGCGAGGCGATCAAAGGCCGCAGGTGCGATGCTCGGATGTGGATCGCCCGTAGGGCTGGAGGCACCCGGGGCCGGGGTGCTGCTGCATCGTGCGGTCGCCGGCATGTCCACCTCTCTTGACCGGTTGCGTGGGGCAATAGTGAATCGTTCGCGCCGGTTCGCCGGCGATGCGTCGGGCGGAGCGGCGACTTTCGGTTCGGCTCCGGGGCGGTCGTCTGGGGCGCGGCAGCGTTATCCTCAACAACGCGAACGAAATCCGCCGAAAAGATTTGACAGACTCGGAAAGGCGTGATACCTTCTTGAGTGAAGCGCAACTGATGCGGTCTGGCACGACGGGAAAGAAGCCGACGGCAAGTGGTGGCGTACGTCTGAGACGTCTCGGGCCGACAGGAGGATCGGCGCGATTCGCCAAACGGCGGAGTCCGGTCGGACGCGCACCCGATGGGCCGCACGAGGCAGGGACGCTTGGCGTGGCCTGATGCGGCAGTCGGCACGCGCCTCTGACTGAGCGGACCGGTGACTCGGTCCGGTTTCCGCGCTAGAATCATCGGCAAGGACTGCGCAACACCCTGCATCGGCTTTACACCCGCGGTCTTAACGTTGAAAACCCGACGTCGGGCGGGGCCCGGCCGTGAGTTGCGGTTCGTGGGGCGCGCCCACACGGGAGTGGTGCACCATGAAGGTTCTCATGCTCGGGTGGGAGTTCCCTCCCTTCATCAGCGGCGGGTTGGGGACCGCCTGCCATGGTCTGACCAAGGCGATGAGCGAGCTGGGCACGGAGGTCCTGTTCGTTCTGCCCAAGCCGGTGGCATCGCAATTCAGCTCCCACGTGAAACTCATGACGCCGCGGTCGCAGCTCCCGGGTTCGATTCAGTACAAGCTCGGCGAGTTCGAACGCGTCACGTTTCGCACGATCGATGCGGGGATGAGCCCGTATCAGAGTGCTGCGCAGTACGCGCGCCGCATGCGGGAGCTGGGACTCCGCCCGGCGGGCGGCGAGGCCGACCCGGTGTTCGCTCCGACGGCCCTGCTTTCGGGCGGCGGGGGCGAGCACTACGCGGGGGACCTGTTCTCCGAGGTGCAGCGGTACGCCCGGCTGGCCACGCAGATCGCGATGGAGGAGAGCTTCGACGTCATCCACTCGCACGACTGGATGACATTTCCCGCGGGGATCGCGGTGGCCTCGATGACGGGCAAGCCGCTGGTGGTGCACGTGCACTCCACGGAGTTCGACCGGAGCGGCGAGCACGTCGATCAGAGGATCTACGACATCGAGCGTGCGGGAATGCACCACGCCGACCGCGTGATCACGGTGAGCTATTTCACCCGGAAGGTCATCGAGAGCCGCTACGGGGTGCCCGCGGAGAAGATCGAGGTCGTCTACAACGCGATCGACCTGAACGGCAAGCGCAACGGTCTGAAGCTCCAGGACATCCGGCGCGACGAGAAGATCGTGCTGTTTCTGGGCCGGATCACGATGCAGAAGGGCCCCGAGTACTTTCTGGCCGCGGCCAAGAAGGTGCTCGACGTGATGGACAATGTGCGGTTCATCATGGCCGGCTCGGGGGACATGATCAAACGGACCATCGAGCTGGCCGCGGAGATGGGGATCGGCCACAAGGTGCTCTTCACGGGGTTCCTGCGCGGGGAGGATGTCGACCGGGCCTTCCGCATGGCGGACCTGTACGTCATGCCGAGCGTTTCGGAGCCGTTCGGCATTGCGCCGCTGGAGGCCCTGTGCAATGACGTGCCCGTGATCATCAGCAAGCAATCGGGCGTCTCGGAGGTCCTGTCGCACGTGCTGAAGGTGGACTTCTGGGATGTCAACGAGATGGCCAACAAGATCATCGCCGTGCTGCGACACCCGCCCCTGCATTCGACCCTTCGCGAGCACGGCAGTTTCGAGGTCCGCAAGCTGAGCTGGCATGACTCGGCGCAGCGGTGCGTGAACGTGTATCGGAGCGTGCTGGCGGCCCACGCGCGGGCCTGAGCCCTTCTGCGCCGCCGTTTGGCCTTTCCATCCCGCGCAGCGCGGGATCCCCGAGCCGATCCAGACGGGTGCCTATCCGAGAGCCGGCGCAGCGTGTCATCTTGGGTGAGGCAGGGGGTTGGCGGTCGTCGGCGGGCGTACCCGCGCCGTAAGTGCTTGCGGGAGCGTGACAACGCGGCGACGGCCGGTAGAAGCGCACGGCGATTTTTCTACAGGCCGAAAATATTCGCCGCGCGAGCAGAACTTCCGGGCGACGAACGTGTAGAAAAGGCGGGAAAGCGATTGGAGCGGTCAGTCAATGTTGTCCTTGCACAGAGCGATCCACGAGCGGCTCGACTCGCATCATCGGGCTCTGGATCAACTGAAACGCGAGCTGGCCGAAGCCTGGGCCTCGCCCGATGGCCGCGGCCGGATTTCGTCGATCGAAAAGAAAATCCGGGACGTGTGGGAACAAATGGACGGCCTGGCCGTCTATCTAAGTGAGCCCAGTGTCGGACCGGGGTCGGCGCGGCCGCATCGGCGCGTTGCGGAGGGCCAGCCGGCCGAGCCGAGCGAGGCGCGGGGCGGGGAGCGGCGAACCACGGGCACGGAATAGTTCGAGGCTTTGTCCTGATACCCTTGTGATGTTCCCAGCGCGGGTGGGCCGGACGGCTGCGGTGGTCGTCCGGCCCGCGGCTTTGCCGGGGCCGGGCCGGCGGAGCGCCGGGAACCCGGCGGCGAACTCGACACATCTTCCCCGGCGGGTACGATACCGCAATGCAGACAAGCAGCTTGCCCGCAGGGGGCTTGTTTCCGAGAGGATGGCTGGTGCTGGTTCTGTTCGGTGCAGCGGGCTGCGCGCGCCCGTGGCACCTGAACGTGAGGCTGCCGCCGGGTACGGTCGTGCCCGAGAGGCCGGCCATACTGCTGTTCGTGGACGGCCTGGACCGGTACGTATACGAAGACATGCTTGCGCGGGGCGAGCTTCCGGCGATCGAGCGGTACATCGTGCGGCGAGGCACGATGGTGGAGCAGGCGTTTTCGTGCCTTCCGTCGATCACGTATGCGAACACGGTTTCGTTTCTGACGGGGCTGTATCCGGGACACCACGGGATCGTCGGGAACGAGTGGTTCGAGCGGCGGACGCTGACGTTCCGCACGTATAACACGATCGGGGACTATCGCAGGGTCAACGACGATTTCAGCGCCCGGACGATCTACGAGGTGCTGCCCGACCGGCTCACGGTGAACCTGCAGTCGGCCACCCGCCGGGGCGTGAAGATCACGATGGACAACTGGGCCGAGAGCGGCGTGTGCTGGTTCTTCGGGTGGTTCAAGTGGGCCGACGGCCTGATCGCCCGGAATTTCGAGCGGTTCGACGAGATCGCCCGCCGGCATGGGCGGTGGCCGGACTTCGTTCACGCGTATTTCCCCGGGCTGGATGCGGAGGGGCATCGCTCGGGCAGCGACTCGGCGGCGTATCGGGAGGGGCTGCGGAACATCGACGAGCAGATCCACAAGATCTGCGACGCGCTGGGACGCCTGGGGCTGCTGGATCGGACGTATCTGATCCTGGCTGTGGATCACGGGCATGCCCCGGCCCCGCGGAGCCATTACCTGGACGTGGCCGCGTGGCTGCGGAAGCACCGGGGGTGGCGTGTTTACGATGCCCCGCCGGACGGCGCCGGGGCGGTGCGGGGGCGTGGGTTCGAGCGATATGCGGTGGTGGCGGTCAACGGAGGCAGCCGGCGGTACGAGCTGCACCTTCGGGGTGCCGAGGGCTGGTCGATGCGACCGGGCTTCGATCGATGCCGGGAGGTCCTGGCGGGGGGCGAGCGGCCGTTGGCGCTGGAGCGGCCCGTGCTGGTGGGGGCGTGCCGGCGGGGGGCCGACGAGGTATGGGTGTACGGCCGGTCGGGCGAGGCGGTGGTGTGCCGGCGTGTTCATGACAGGCGGGAGGAATACCGGTATGATCTGAAGGTCGGGGACCCGCTGGGGTACACGAGCGAGCCGGGGCTTTCGGAGTTCGTCGCGGCCGGCTGGCACAGTTCGCGTGAGTGGCTGGCGGCGACGGCGGGTGCGCGATGTCCGGACACGGTCGCGCAGATCGTGTCCTATTTCGACTCTCCGCGGGCGGCGGATGTGGTGGTGTTTGCCGACGAGGGGTGGGACTTCTCGCGGAATGCGTCCGGGGGGCACGGGTCGATCCTCCGGCACGACATGTGGGTGCCGATGGCATTCGTCGGGCCGGGGATCGCGGCCGGAGGACGGCTGGGCATTGCCCGGAACGCGGACATCGCGCCCACGATTGTGGAGTTGATAGCCGGGCCGGACCGGCTGGCTGAGCTGGGAACGATCGACGGAGTGAGTCTGGTGCCGCAGTTGTTGGGGGCCGCCCCGGGAGGAGCGGCGATCGCCAGGGTGCCATGAACCGCGCAGGCTACGTGATACTGGGGATGGCGGGATTGCTGGCCGCCTGGTTCGCGTTCGGCGACCGGCTGGGTCAGACGACGGCCAAGACGCCGGGGCCGCGGGAACTCCGGGTGCTTCCGGCGATGCCCCCGGCGGCGCCGCTGTACGGGATGGCGACGCAGATCCACCACGTGTACGACGTCGTCAACCGGACGGACAGGCTGATCGCCGAGATCGCGGACCTGGGGTGCAACGCGGTGATGCTGACCGTGGCGCGCTATCAGGAGAACGCGAGTTCCACGCGGATCACGATCGATCCCGAGCGGATGCCGACGGAGGAGCAGTGGGCCAGGATCATCGAGTCGGCGCATCGTCGGAACCTCCGCGTGATGCTTATGCCGATCGTTCTGTTGAGCGACCCGCGGGGCACGGAGTGGCGGGGGGAGATTTCCCACAGGGGGGCCAGCCTCGAAACGTGGTGGAGCGACTATCGGAGCTACCTGCTGGACATGGCCCGGATGGCGGCGGCCAACCGCGTGGAGGTGATGGCGGTCGGATCCGAGCTGGTCAAGCTGGAGTCGCACACGGAGCACTGGCGGCGGCTGATCCAGGACATCCGGAAGGTGTTTCCGGGGCGGCTGTTCTATTCGGCCAACTGGGACCACTACAAGAACATCGAGTTCTGGGGGGACCTGGACTACATCGGTCTGACGACGTATCACCAGCTTTCGGAGAAGCCCGGTCCGACGCTCGATCAGCTCATCGAGGCGTGGCGACCGATCAAGAAGGAGATCCTCGACTGGCAGGCCACCGTGGGCAAGCCGATCATTTTCACCGAGGTGGGCTGGTGCAGCCAGGAAGGGGCTTCGGTCGAGGCCTGGAACTACTACCACAAACAGGTGGCCACGCCGGCCGGCCATGAGGAGCAGCTCCGGCTGTACAAGGCCTTCATGCGGACGTGGGAGGATGTGCCGGCGATCGGCGGCGTGATCTGGTGGGAGTGGACCGAGTCGCCCGGAGGCAAGGACGATTACAACTACACTCCGCGCGGCAAGCCGGCGGAGGCCGAGCTGAGGCGTTGGCTTGATCAGATGCGCTGCCGGTGGATCGAGGGTGGCGCGGTGACGGTGGAAGGTCCGGCGCGGGGCGGCCCGGGGGGGGCGCCTGCGGGAGAGAGGCCGACGAGCCGGCCGGCGTTTCACTTCGGGGGGTAGGCCCGGCGGGCGGACGGCGGCCCGAGTCGGGGCGGGGGCGCGCAGGAGGGGACGGACGAGCGGGCCCGGCGGAGGGGCGGACGGGTGCAGGATCTCTTCTCGTGGCCGAGCAGGGTTTTACGATCTGGTTCACGGGGCTGAGCGGCTCGGGCAAGAGCACGCTGGCAGAGCGGGTGCGCGAAGCCCTGATCGGCCGGGGGCTGCGTGTGGAGTGGCTGGACTCGGCGCGGATCCGTCACGAGCTGAACCGGGACCTGGGCTTCACGCGGGAGGACATTGAACAGAACCTGCGGCGGATCGCGTACGAGTGCCGGCTGCTGAACCGCAACGGGGTGATCGCGGTGGTGTCGGCCATTTCGCCGTACCGGGATGTGCGGGACTCGATCCGCGCGGAGCTGGGGCGGTTCATGGAGGTGTACTGCCGCTGCCCGCTGGAGGTGCTGGTGCGCCGGGACGACAACAGGGTGTACGAGCGGGCGCAGCGGGGCGAGGTCAGGAACGTGGCGGGGTACGATGCGCCCTACGAGGAGCCGTTGCGGCCCGAGGTGGCCTGCGAGACGGACCGGGAGACCGTGGAGGCGTGCGTGCAGAAGATCCTGCGGACGGCCGAGATCCTCGGGTACCTCGAGCCGGTTGAGCCGTCGCGGTACACGCCGCAGGAGGAGGAGATGATCCGGCAACGGCTACGGGACCTGGGGTATCTGTGAGGGGCCGAGTCGGGTCGGCGGCCTCTGGGGCAGGGGTCGAAGGGGCGTCGCGGCGGCGGCGGGCAGGCTGATCGGGGGTTGCGTTTCGGGTTCGCCGGGGAGTGTCGGCGAGGGCCGCGTTCTCCTTGCGATCGGCACCGCGTCATCTCCAGAAGAGCGGGAATCCAAGGCCGCGCCGAGGTTCGACCGCGTCATCGGCCCGCGAAGGGGGGGATCGTGCGTTGTGGCCACCCCTGGGCGAAGGATTCGGGGTGGGTGGGGCAGATTGGGCGCGGCCGTGCCCGAAGCGTGGAGAGGCGGTGCCGATCCGTGGTGGGGCGACCGCGAGGGGAGCCGCCGTTTGACGGCCGCGGCGCGTTGCCCTTACGATCCAGCGCTTTGATCCGGGCCGGTCGGCCGGGCCGGGGGATTGGCCGGATGTTTGCGATCATCAGCGACATTCACAGCAACCTGGAGTCCCTGCGGGCGGTGCTGGAGGACATTGAGCGGCGCGGGATCGAGCGGGTGATCTGCCTGGGGGACGTGGTGGGATACGGGCCGAGTCCGCGTGAGTGCATCGACCTGGTGATGGAGCGATGCGAGGTGTGCCTGTGCGGCAACCACGACCACGCGGTTTTTTTCGAGCCGTACAATTTCAACGTGGGGGCGGAGCGTGCTGCGTACTGGACGCGGCAAGTGTTCGAGGACGAGCCGGACAAGGCGCGGCGGGACCGGCGGTGGGCGTTCCTCGGGGGGCTGCCGATGCGGTACGAGACGGAGGGCATGCTGTTCGTGCACGGCTCGCCGCGGCGGCCCGTGAATGAATACCTGTTTGCCGACGACGTCTACACGAACCCGAACAAGCTGATGGCGAACTTTGAGCGGATGGAGCACGTGGCCTGCTTCGTGGGGCACACGCACGTTCCCGGGGTTTTCATGGACGACCCGTATTTCGAGAGCCCGGAGGAGCTGACGGAGGCGGGCCGGTACGAGATCGCCGATGACGACCGGGTGATCATCAACGTGGGGAGCGTCGGCCAGCCACGCGACCGCGATCCGCGGGCCAGCTACGTCGTCGTGGACGACAGCCGCGAGGTGGAGTTCGTGCGGGTCGAGTACGACGTCGAGGCGGCCGTCCAGCGGATCCTGGCGGTACCCGATCTGGACGATTTTCTGGCGCACCGGCTGCTGGACGGTCGGTAGGGCGGTCGGCCGGGCGGGGCAACCCAGGGTTACAGGCAAGGGCCGAAGGGCGTGCGGGACGGGGCAGGTCCCGACGCAGCCCGCGTGCCGGGTCCGCCGGCGTGGATACGCGCGGCCGGACATAGGGAACGACCATCGGAATGGAAACGCGTCGTCTGATGCTTGCGCTCGTGCTCTCCACGGGCGCCTTCATGCTGTGGATCTTCGCGGCCTCGTACATCTGGCCGGCGCGCCCGGCGCCCCCGAGTCCGGCCACGGCCCCGGGGGCGGCGGCCACGGGCCCGGCCCGGCCGACGGCGACGGGCCTCGCCGCCGCCACTACGACGACGGGGCCGGCGGACGGATTCGCGGTGGCGGGGGCGGATGGGCCGCGAACGACGGTTCTGGGGGGCGCCTCGCCGACCAGCGTGTTTCCGATGGAGATCGGGTTGACGAATGTGGGGGCGGCGGTCCGCGAGGTGAGTCTGCGGGACTACAAGTGGCACGTGGACAGCGACCGGCCCTATCCGCTGCTCGTGCCGCTGGCCTCGCCGGAGAGCGGGGAGACGTACTGCTCGTTCGCGACCGAGAAAGTGCGGGTCGAGACGTTCCAGGCGGACGTGCCGCTGGATGAGGTTGCCTGGGAGATCGACGCGGAGGGTACGGACGAAGACTCGGTGACGTTTCGCGTGGTGATCGAGCGTGAGGGTCGCCCCGTGCTGGAGGTCCGGAAGACGTACTCGCTGGCGCGGGGGGGTCCGAAGGTCGAGGGAAGGGGGGCGCGTGCGATTGTGCGGCACGACATGCGGCTGGAGTATGCGTTCCGGAACCTGGCGCGTCGGCCGCTGGATGTGATCCTCGTGCAGCGGGGTCCGGTGGGGATCCCGAAGGAGGATCTGCGGGTGGACGACCGGGGGGTGCTGGCGGCGGTGCGGGAGGGGGACGAGACCGCGGTGGACAAGAAGCACGTGCGCAAGGAGGTGGTGGAGAAAGGGGAGGTTCCGCTGGGGAAGGACACGCCGGAGTCCGTTGTGGACTGGGTGGCGCTGGCGAACAAGTATTTCGGGTGCATTGTGCGTCCGGTGCGGTCGGAGGGGTCGGCGTGGCAGGTGGCGAAGGCGGCCGCGACGCATTTGACAGAGAGCCGGGCGAAAGACTTCGGCGAGGACCTGACGTTCGAGATCGTGACGGCGCCGATCCCGATCGAGCCGGGGGCGGCGCGGGTCGTGTGCTTCGAGTGCTACCTGGGTCCGAAGTCGAAGACGGCGTTTCAGCAGGTGGCGGCGTACGCGGGGCACAACTACTTCGAGCTGATCCGCGCGGATTTCTACTGCTGCGCGCCGGCCCCGGTGGCGCGGCTGATGATGTGGCTGCTCCAGACGCTGTACTGGCCGGTCCACAACTACGGGCTGGCGATCGTGGCGCTGGTGATCATCGTGCGGGTGATCCTGCATCCGGTGACGAAGGCCGGGCAGGTCAACATGATGAAGCTTCAGAAGCAGATGGCGCGGCTGCAACCGCGGATCGAGGAGATCCGGAGGAAGTACGCGAACGACCGGGAGCGACTCAACCGGGAGACGATGGCGGTGTACGCGGAGGCGGGCATCTCGCCGCTGACGCAGATGTGGACGTGTCTGCCGCTGGCGTTGCAGGTGCCGATCTGGGCGGGGCTGTGGGCGGCGCTTTCGTCGACGGTGGAGATGCGGCACGCGCCGCTGGACGGGTACTGGATCAAGGACCTGGCGGGGCCGGACGCGGTCGTGCGGTTCGGCCGGGCCTATGACGTGCCCCCGCTGTCGTGGGTCGCGGGGCCGATCGGGGCGCTGAACCTGCTGCCGATCCTCCTGGCGGTGACGATGTATCTCCAGCAGAAGTACATGCCGAGGGGGGCCGCCGGGGCGGGTCAGACCAGCGAGCAGATGGCGCAGCAGAAGCTCATGAACTTCATGACGGTCTTCTTCGGGCTGATGTTCTACAACGCGCCGAGCGGGCTGACGCTGTACATCATGAGCAGCAACCTTTTCGCGATCGTGGAGCAGTGGCGGATCCGCCAGCATGTGCGGGAGATGGAGGCCAAGGCGCGGGAGGCGCCGCCGCGGAGCGGAACGGGCCTGAAGGTGAGGAAGCCGCGGTGGTACGAGTGGCTGGAGAAGCAGGCCGAGGAGGCCCGGAAGGTCAAGAGCAGTCGGAAGGACTGAGGGGCGTCGGGCGATCGGGCCCTGCGGGGGCGACGGACGGCGGGGGCGGCTCGGAATCCGGGTCGGGTTTGGGCCCGGCGACCCGGGCGACCCGGATGGCGCACCAGACTCCGACGGCGACCAGGAGGGTCGAACACAGCAGGCGGGGCCACGACACGATCTTCTCCTACCTCTGGAATGTACTGCATCGGCTACGGGGAGGGCCGGGCTCCAGACGAAACGGGGCGGCCGCGGGTATGAAAGGCGCGGGCGGCCCGGCTAGAATCCGCATATGTCAGCGTCGGGAGGAGCGGCCGGGTGGGATGCGCGGGGGCTGGCCGACCCGCACGGTCAGCCGGACAAGGCCCGGCGGGTTCGGTTCATGTTCAACGCGATCGCGCCGGCGTACGAGCGGGTGAACTCGATTGCCTCGGCGGGGCTGGACAGGCGGTGGCGGAGGGCGATGGTCCGGGCGGCGGGGGTTCGTCCGGACGATGTGATGCTGGATGTGGCGTGCGGGACGGGGGACGTGTGCCGGGCCTTTGCGCGGTCGGACCCGGCCCCGAGGCGGATCGTGGGGTGCGATTTCGCGATCGAGATGCTCCGGCGGGCGCGGCCGGCCCCGGGGGGGCGTGTGAGCTGGTGCCAGGCGGACGCGGAGGCGCTGCCGTTCCGGGACGGCACGTTCACGCTGGTGACGTGTGCGTTCGGGATCCGGAACTTCGGGGACCTGGACGCCGGGTTGCGGGAGATGCACCGGGTTCTGGGGCCGGGAGGTCGGGCGGTGATCCTGGAGTTCGGGATGCCCCAGGTGCCGGTGGTGCGGGCCCTTTACGGTTTCTATTTCCGGCGGATTCTGCCGGCGGCGGCTTCGGCGCTGTCGGGAGACCGCAGCGGGGCGTATCGCTATCTTCCGCGATCGGTGGTATCTTTTCATGATACGGCCGGCATCGCCTCATGCCTGCGTCGGTCGGGGTTTGCGCAGGTGGACGCGTTTCCGCTCACGTTCGGTGTGGTTTCGGTCTTTTGTGCGCACAGATAGATGATGGCCCACGTCAGAGAAGTCCTGGAGGGGGCCCGACATCCGGGGCGTTCGGCGGTGCGGGCGATCCGGGCGATGGGTCGGGCCGGGCGGCGCGGAGAGCCGGCGCGGCCGCAGCTGGACGTGTGGTCGCGGACGGAGCCGAAGTACCGTCGGCGTGCGGTGATCCTGCTGGGGGTGAACTACCTGCTGTTCACGGGGCTGTGCTGTTTTGCGTTCTGGCTCCGGACGGGGGAGGCGATTCCATTTCTGGTGGACGGCTACGGGCAGGAGCTCCGGAAGGCATTCAATCCGGTGGGGCCCGAGCAGGTGACGCTGGTGGATTTTCTGCTGCGTCCGATCAACGTGAAGCAGGCTCCGATGCAGATCGTGGTGCTGGGGCTGCTGCTGGCGACGCTGGTTTCGATCCCGATTCTGGTGGCCATGCTGTACCGTCTCCCGTTCGCGATCGGCTTCGTGGTGCTCGTGGCGTTCGTGGCGGTGCTGCCGTGGCTGGCGGTGACGGTGCTGGTTTCGTGCGTTCTGACGCGGCTGGGGCCGCTGCGGTTTTCGTTCCGGTATGCGACGGCGCTGCTGGGGCTGATCCCGGCGGTTCTGTATTTCTTCAACGCGACGCGGAACCCGAGCGTGGAGGCGACCTACGCGACGCCGATCGACGCGGCGGCGTTCTACTACCCGTGGATTCTCGCGATTCTGGCGTCGTGCGTGATCATGGCGCTGGTGCTGCTGATCGCGAGCCTGGTGAACTACCGGCCGGGGGCGATCGCGCCGCTGATGGCGCTGCTGTTCGTGGTGCCGGTGGCGCTGTTCGAGAAAAAGGTGGGTCGGGACGAGCTGCATTACCGGCTGCTGGAGCGGGAGTACGGTCCGCATTCGCCGTCGTTCTTCCGCGATCAGGACGTTGCGCAGGTTGTGCGGCGGTTGGCGTTGCGGCGGCTGAAGGAGCTGGAGGAGGCGGGTGCACCGCGGCGACCGCTGGCCGCGATCGAGCAGGAGATCCGGCTCCTGTGGCGCTTCCAACTGGATTCCGGGGAGCGAAGGGAGCGGGAGGAGGAAGCGTGCCGGGAGGAGTCGATCGTGCAGCGTCTGCGCGACCGGGCGGAGGCGGCGTGCGATCAGTTCTGCTACGACTTCCCGACGAGCCGCTACATTCCGAACGTGCTGTATCTCAAGGGGCGTGCGCTGGACATGCGGGTGGATACGCGGACGTTCCTGGCGGACGGGGTGCTGCGGTACTACGGGGAGTTTCCAAGCCGGGCCTCCGCGGAGACCTGGGCGACGCTGTACCGGTTCTATCCCGATTCGCCGGCGGCGTGCGTGGCGTTGTACCGGTCGGCGCAGCTCGAGGCCCGGGCCGGCCGTGTGGACGAAGCGATCCGGCTGCTGGATGAGGCGATCGGGCGGTTCGGGGCGAGAGGCACGACGGTGCCGGCGGCTGCGGCCGGGATCCTGAGCAAGCCGCCGCCGACGGCGACGCTGGACATCGACGTTCGGGCGACGGTGCTCCAGGCGCGGAAGTTCCGGGAGATGCTGGTTCTGAACCGGGATCCGCACCTCGCCAGGCCGCCGGCCGTGCCGGCCGACGCGCCGCTGGTGGAGTACCTTCGATGCGATCCGCGGCACGAGCTGTACCCGCGGAACCTGGCGGCGCTGCTGGCGAGGTATCCGTTCTCGCGTCTGCGGGATCACCTCGTGCTGGAGCAGGTGCTGGCGGAGCGGTCGGCGAGCCTGAAGATCCGTTCGCTCGAGGAGTTCATCCGGACGCACGAGGGGCATCCGGATGCCGACGCGGTTCCGGCGGCCTACTATCGGCTGGCGGAGGCGTACCTGAGCGACAAGCGGCCGCTGGACGCGATCGAGGTGTTGCGTCGGCTGATCGAGCGGTATGCGGATTCGCCGTGGGTGGAGGATGCGCAGAGGGAGCTGACGTCGCTATCTCCGCTGCGGGTGGCCTCCTGAATCGAGCGATGTCCCGAGAGCCCCGTCATATCGTGGTTGCGATCACCGGTGCCAGCGGCGCGGTGTACGCACGTCGGCTGCTGGAGGTGATGACGGCGGCCGAGAACCCGCCCGTGCAGGTACACCTGATCGTCTCGCCGCTGGGGCGTCAGCTCCTGGCCGAGGAGCTGGGAATCCATCGCGTTTCGCCGGCGTCCCTCGTGGGGGCGGGTGCCGAGCGGGTGACGATGTACGGCTATCGCGACGTGGGGTGCGTGCTGGCGAGCGGTTCGTTTCTGACGGAGGGGATGATCGTGTGTCCGTGCAGCAGCAACACGCTGGCGGCGATCGCGGCGGGGCTGGGAGACAACCTGATCACGCGAGCGGCGCAGGTGACCCTCAAGGAGCGGCGTCGGCTGGTCCTGCTGCATCGGGAGATGCCGCTGAGTGCGATCGACCTGCGGAACATGCTGCGGGTCTGCCGGGCGGGGGGCGTGGTTTGCCCGGCCGCTCCCGGGTTCTATATGATGCCCAGGACGATCGACGATCTGGTGGATTTCGTGGTGGGCAAGCTGCTGGACCTGTTCGGCGTGCCGCACGCCCTGCACACGCGATGGAGTCAAGCGCACATCCGGATGTCCCGGTCCGATCGGCCGGCGGCCGGGCTGTAGGGCTGCCCTTCCTCCGGGCCGCCGCGCTGTGGGCGGACACGATCAAGCTGCACCATTCGGTCTTCGCGATGCCCTTTGCGCTGATGGCGGCGTTTCTGGCGGGATGGCACCGGCCGTCCGGGCGTCCGAGCGCGGTTCAACTGGTCCTGATCGTGCTGTGCATGGTCGCGGCCCGTTCGGCGGCGATGACGTTCAACCGGATCGTGGACGCGACGATCGATGCGGCCAATCCGCGGACGGCGGGGCGGGCGATCCCGACGGGACGGTTGAGCCTGGGGCGGGCGCGGGCGTTCTTCGCGGTGTGCTGCGTGGTGTTCGTGGCGGGGACGGCGGGGTTCCGGTGGCTGGAGGGCAATCCCTGGCCGCTGCGGCTGGCGGTGCCGGTGCTGGCGTACCTGTGCTTCTACTCGTACACGAAGCGGTTCACGCGGTGGTCGCATTTCGTGCTGGGTTCGGGCATCGCCCTTTCGCCGCCGGCGGCTTGGCTGGCGGTGGATCCCGGGTCGCTGGGGGCGGCCGCCCTGGTGCTGACGGGGGCGGTGATGTTGTGGATCGGGGGCTTCGACATCCTCTACGCGTGTCAGGACGCATCGTTCGACCGGCGGGCGGGGCTGCACAGCCTGCCGGCGAGTGTCGGCATCGGTGCGGCCCTGTGGATGGCGCGGGCGGCGCACGCCGCGACGGTGGTGCTGCTGGCGGCGCTGATTCCGCTGACGCCCCTGGGGGCGATTTACGGGATCGGCGTCGGTGCGGTGGCGGTTCTGCTGGCGATCGAGAATGCCCTGGTGCGGCCGGGGGATCTGTCGCGGGTGAACGTCGCTTTCTTCACGATCAACGGCATGGTGAGCGTGCTGCTGGGGGTGGCGGCGATCGCGGAGCTGGTTCTGGCCCGTTCCGGAGCAGCCTGATTCCTGCGGGTTGTCTGAGCGAGAGGAGCGCTGAGGTGGACCGCCGAGGGGGCCGTGTCCGGTACGTGGAAATCGCCGCGGTGGGCGTTGTGGTGGTCTTCGGCGGGGCTCTCTTTCTGACGGGATTCCGGTGGGGCCTGCCGTCGGCCGCGGTGAACCGGACCCTCTTCGGCGATCGACCGGTGTGGTCGGGGCGTCAGGTGCTGGAACTGGCCGGTACGGCTGAACGGCGGGATCGCCGCCGGGGCGCCGACGTGGATGTGAACCCGATCCGCGACCGGGATCGGCCCGTGCTGCTCAACGCGACCGATGTGCAGCGGGCGGAGCTGATCCGACGGTACCGGCTGTACACCTATCAGCCCGATGAGATGACGGTGCTGATGGCGCTGGCGTCGATGCGGCCCTCCGAAGGGGACTTCGACCCGAAGCTCTACCAGTACGGAGGGCTATTTCTGTATCCGGTGGGGGCGATGCTCGGGCTCCTGGGGCTGGCAGGGGTCGTGACCGTCACGACGGATCAGGCGTACTACCTCGACCGGCCGGAGGAATTCGGGAAGTTCTATCTGGTGCCTCGAGGGTACTCGGCGGCGTTCGGCCTGGTCGGCGCGGGGGCGGTCTACTGGCTCGCCCGGCGGATGGCTCGAGGCCTGTGGCTGATCGGTGCGGAGAACGGGATCCGCAGGGGCGGGGGGGAATCGCGCCGTCCGACGGATCAAGGGGGCGCGGGTTATGAGGGGGACGGTCCGCCGGGGGTCGGTCCGGCGGGGATGTTTGCGGGCCTGGTGGCGGCCTGCCTGTACGTGCTCATGCCGGTCGTGCTCAATATGGCGCACGAAGGCAAGCCGCACCTGCCCGGGGCGGTGGTGATGCTGTATGCCGTCATGGCGGCCACGATGTACGTGGAGCGGGGTACGGCGCGGTGGGCGGCGGTCACGGGCGTGCTGTGCGGAGCGGCCTTGGGGATGGTCCTGTCGAGTCTGCCGATCTTCGTGGTCCTTCCGGTCATGGTGCTGTGTCGGCGCGAGCGGTGGGCGCGGCGGGCCGTTCATGTGCTGGGGGTCATCGGTCTGGGCGCAGCGACGTACCTGATCACGAATCCGTACATCGCCATCAATCTGGTGCGTAATCGCGAGGTGCTGCGATCGAACTTTGCGAACTCGCTGGCGATGTACACGGTGGACCGGCTGGGCGAGGGTTTCGTCAATGTCGTGGGGCTGGTGGCCGAGGGGACTTCGCCGTTGCTGGCGCTCGTGGGGATGGCCGGGGTGATCGCGACTCTGTGCTCCACGGGGTTCGGGTGGGCTTGTGGGACCGGGGCATCGGGTCGGACCGACCGGGTGCTGCCGGCATCCGGGACCGGCGGCGGGCCGGGCAGGGTCGGGGCGACGGCCGGGCTGCTGTATGCGCCCGCGGTGCTGATCTTCGTGCAGTTTGTGGCGTTGGGGGCGGGCAAGCCCGGGGAATATGGCCGCTTTGCGCTTCTGCCGGATGTGGCGCTGGGGATCTCGGCGGCGGTGCTGCTGTCGCGGCTTTTCGCGCGTCGGCGGGGCCATGGGCTGGTGGCGGCGGCGGCCCTGCTCGCGGTCACGGGCTGGTTCGGATCGTTTTATCTGGTGCGGTTCGTGGCCGACGAGAGGGGCGAGGGCTCGCGGGCCTGGTATCGGGACCGCCTGGCCGGACTGGCTGGGGGGTCCTCCGCCGAGGGCGCGCTGACGATCGGCGTGTTCACCGAGCCGGCGCCGTACTCACTGCCCCCGGTGAACCTGTTCGAAAACCGGCTGATCCTGCTGCCGCGGGACGCGACGCCGGCCACGAGCGACGTGCGTCCGGACGTGGTGATCAGTCCGGTCGATGACATGACCGGGGCGCCGCTGGAGTCGTGGGCGGCGGTGTACGAGTCGATCGGCCCCGACCCGCTTTCGCGCCGGCATCGGTGGGCGCGGATCAGTTGGGCGGGCAAACCGTTCGTGCTCCTGGTGCGGCCCGGGATCGCTGAAGCGCCCCGGCGGTGGCCGGGTGCGGCCGGGCCGGCGGGGCGCTGACGATCATCTCAGGGGCGGTGCCACTCGCGGCATGACGCGCACAGCGGGAGCGAGTCGTAGCGGCCGGCGGCGTGGGCGCGGCGGAGATCGGTCATCCGCGGTCCGGTCCAGATTTCGCAGATGCCGCCCTCTTCCAGGTGGGCGATGGGGTGGAGAGCCGCAGCGTCCTGGTCGCAGAGGACCACACGGCCATCGGCCAGGACCAGCAGCCGTGACCACAGCCGCGGGCATGGCGAGCGGGCCGGGGGGGCCATATCCATCACGGCCAGCTCGGGGCGTCCGGCGGGGCCGGTGATGACGGCCGCCCCCGTCCGCCGGAGCCAGTGGTCGTAGAAGGCCTCCATTTCGGCGAGATTTGCGCGGATCTTGACCATCTCCGGGGCGATGATCGGGGTAGTCAGTCCGCGGGCCTTCTGCGCCTCGATGAGGGCCTCGACGCCGGCGACGGCGCGATCGTAGCCGTCGAAGCGATGCAGGGCCCGGTAAGTGGCGGCGGAGCCGGCGTCGAGAAGCACGCTGACGACGTCGACGTGGGCGTCGAGGATCGCCGCGATGCGGTCGGCATCGAGGTCGAGGGCGGTCGTCCGGAGGGCGATTCCGTAGATTCCGGCGTGGCGGGCCCGGCGCAGGATCTCGGGGAAGTCCGGGTGGCGCAGCGGCTCGCCGAAGCCGCCGAACACGATGAGGCTGTCGTCGGTTCGCGCCAGCTCTTCGAAGAGCCGATCGAGCTGCGAGATGGCGATCGGACCGCGGCGGCCGACGGCGGTTCCCCGCGGTCGGAGCGTCGTTTCGGGGAGCGCGTCGTCGGTGGTGAGTTCGATTTCCACCTCGCGGGGGGCCGGGCCGGGGTTCCAGCGGTCGTGGGTGGAGAGCCATCGGCAGATGGCGGCGGCGTCGGCCTCGGCGAGGTCCGGCTCGCGGAGGAGGGTCTCGACCCGGGCGAATGCCCGATCGGTGTCGGCGATGAGGCGTCCCCAGGCGTGCTCGACGGCGGGGCCGGGTCGATAGCAGCAGTCGCGGATGTGGAGCTCGCGCTGCGGGTCGTCGGGACGGTAGGCGAGGATCCGCCCGAGATGCCAGCCGGAGCGGCACACGTCGGCGATCATCGGGGCGAGGAACACCGGCGCCAGCAGTCCCGGGGGAGCCTGAGCGTAGGTGAGTCGCATGTTCTCACGGATGGCCTCCAGGTGGCGGACCATGGCATCCACCTGGAGGGGATCGAGCAGGGGAGCGGCCGGGGGCACCGATACGACGGCGTCGGCGTGTTCGCGGCGGGCCAGAGCGTCGAGGACGAGGAGATTGGCGTACTCATCCATCGCCGCAAAGCCGCAAAGGCCGCCGGCCCAGGCGTCGAGGGACCACTTGCGGGCGGCGGCGCAGCGGCCGCCGGTGAGCGCTGGAGCGGCCCAGGGCATCGGCGGGGCGTCGTGGGTTTCGACGGCGGCATCCAGGCCGGCGAGGGTCTGTTCGGCGATCGAGCGCTGGTCCGGGGGCACGGCGACATGGATGCCGGCGAGCGTCGTGCAGCGGAGCAGCCTTCGGACGGTCCGGCGCAGGGGCGGTTCGCCGCCGGCGAGCGGTTCGGCCAGGCGGCTTCGGGTGCCGAGGGGGGTGCGGCGGAAGTCGGCTTCGAGGACGGCGAGTGTTTTCACGGGGGGGGACCTCCTTGGGGGCCGCAGGCGTGGGAGGGGCCTCGGCGGATGGCTTCGTCGAAGCGGGCGAGGGCCTGTTCGAAGATCTGGAGGAGGGCGTCGGCCCCCTCGATCAGGGCGCTGAGGAACTCGATGTCCCGGGCGAGCTGGCGTTTGGCGCGTTCGGGGCCGCGGGGGCGGTGTCGTTGGAGGGAGCGGTCCGCGCGGAACCGCCGCAGTTCCGCGTGCTGCGACATCATGCTGATCATACGGTAGGTCTGCTCATGGCGCTGCATGCGGGCGCGGAGGTCGTCGACGCGGGCCAGTCGCCGGTTGAACTCGGCGGGCCGGTCGGTGAGCGTCATGAGTTCCTTGAGCACATCGATGCAGGCGGAGGAGGCGTCGCGGATTTCGCGGACGGCCTCGGCGCGTTTGCGGAGGGCCGCCCGGCCGGCCTCCAGCCGGCGGCCGTCGCGCCAGGCGAGCCGGCGCAGGTAATCGAACCGGTCGGGGGGGATGGGGCGTGTGCAGAACTGCCGGGCCGCCTCGGCCAGGGTCATGACGGAGGTGTAGCGTTTGCGGGCTCCGCCTTCGGTGGCATCGATCACGCGGGCGGGGCTCCGGGCGAAGTCGCCCTCGAACTGTTCGAGGTAGGTGAAGAGCGTCTCGTCGGTATAGATTTCGGTGCCGTGGATGTCGCGGACCTTGCGCAGGATGTTCCGGCGGCGGACGATGCGCTCCCATTCCTTCATCTCGATCGTCACGAAGCGGTTGAGTTCCGGTCGCCATGCTTCGTGGTGGGCGACGCCGGGCGTATAGAAGAGGTGGTCGGTATAGGCCAAGTCCTGTCCGAGGAAGATGATCGGATCGCAGCCCAGGTGCTCGGCGAGGTAGAACGAGAGGTGGGCCACGGTGGCGCCGCCCTTGAGCCCGTCGCGGGCCGCCAGCGTGTCGCCGAGGCAGAGGCGGGCGAACGAGTTGTCGAGCAGCGAGACGGGGCCGGGATACTCGTCGATCACGTGCCATGTGGCCTTCGGCTCGGCGACCAGATGCACCTCGGCCAGCGCCGCCGGGTCGATTCCCTGAAAGAAGCTGCGGGAGACCTCGTGGAAGTCGAGGGACGTGACGAAGTGGGGCCGGATCCCGCGGGCCAGCAGGGGCTTGAGGGTCGTCTGCACGGCGATGAGCACGGCCCGGTCGCGGAGATCCGCGAGCCGGTCCAGGTTGCGGCGGAGGGACGGGCCGGCTGAGACGATGATCGCCGGCAGGCCGGCAAACCGATTCCGGAGCGGGTCGATGGGCGGGGTGCTCAGGTACGCGGGGAGGTTGAAGGCGATGTTCTTGCACGTGATCCGCGAGTTCGCGACGGCCGTCACGACCGAGGTGCGACAGTAGGCGATGTAGTCGGTCACGGCGGCGCGGACCGCGGCGAAGAACTCGGGGGCGAGCCGTTCGCTCGGGGGGTGGGCCACGAAGTGGGTGCCGAGGATCATCGTGGTGTTCCACGGCTCGAGTTTGGCGTGGATTTCGTCCTTGGCCGTGCGGGTGAGGAACGTGCAGCGACCGCTCTCGAGGACCGCCGAGAGATCGACGCTGAACATCGCCGCCGCGATCACGTCGAGGTTCGGCTCGCAGATGAGGAGCAAGCCCTCGCCGCGGGTGCGGTCGAAGAGGGCGCGGACATGGTGGCCCAGACCCAGGCCGCAGATCACGAAGCATTCGTTGTCGTCGACGGGGACCGACGCGACGAGGCGGTCGGCCTCGGCCGCCGGGTCGTGGCGACTGTGGAGGTAGAGGGACCGGCCCTGTCGGTCGGTGACCAGGCCGGTGGGCGCGCCGCTCCGGGCGGGCAGTACGCGGACGCTCTGCGGTTCGCCGTGGTCGTCGATCTGCCAGGCCAGACGCGGATCGGTCCGCCAGAGGGCGCGGATGTTCCGGAGGTAGATCTCGTTCGAGAGGGCCGTTTCCACGGTTTCCCGTCGCGTGATGCCGGACGGCGGGGCGGGCCCTTGCCGCCGCTCCGGCGGTTTCCTGCGAGGCGGCGCGGTGCCCCGGGGGTGCGCACGGTCGCGGCCGCCGTGCGAAGTGCTACGCGGCGGGCGGCGAGTTGTAAAGCCCCATCAGTCCACGAACCGGCACGGCCGGGCGAGGGCGGCGCGGAGGCGGCGGAGGTATTCGCGACGCGGGATCTCGACGGCGCCGAAGCGACGGAGGTGGGGAGTCACGAACTGCACGTCGAGCAGCATGTAGCCGCGGGTCTTGAGCCGCTCGACCAGGTGGACCAGCGCGACCTTCGACGCGTCGCGGACGCGGTGGAACATGGATTCGCCGAAGAATGCGCCGCCGAGCGCCACGCCGTAGAGCCCGCCGGCCAGTTCGTCGTCCAGCCAGGTCTCTACGCTGTGGGCCAGGCCCCGTTCGTGGAGTCGGGTGTAGGCGGCGATGATCTCCTGGGAGATCCACGTGCCCTCGCGGCGGTCGGCACAGGCGGTCATCACGTCGCGGAACCGGGTGTTGACGCGGATCTGGAACTTCCGGCGGGCGCAGAGGCGGCGGAGATTGTCGGAGATGTGGAACGCCTCGAGGGGAAGGATCCCCCGCGGGTCGGGGCTGAACCACTCGATCCGGCCCGCCACGTCCATCGGAAAGATGCCTTGAGCGTAGGCCGAAACGAGCAGATCGGGGGTCAGCGGCAGGCTAGCGCGCATGGCGGAGGGACGCTTCGAGACGGCGCAGGTCGCTCTCTGGTCGCACGCGACTGGCGCCAGGGGGCGCAACAATTCGTCACGGCCGCGCCGCGACAGATTATACCGTTCTGCGGGCCGGATCGGTCCTGCGGGCCGTCGGAGCTTGTCACGGCCCGGGGCGTTCCGTATGATCAGAGGGCCGGGAGCGTCGGATCCGCAGGGGCTACGCGATGACCGATCTGGAACGAGCGGTACGTCTGGCCCGAAGACGCTTGTGGTTCAACCGCTGGCTGCGGGTGCTCGGGTGGTGTGCCGCGGGGGGGGCGGCTGCCTACATTCTG
>Ga0209227_1000824_pt1 | contig 25746 bp, 40 predicted proteins | sample YNPBryantNP2012_FD_185815 | JGI IMG/M metagenome (GOLD analysis project Ga0209227, IMG submission 185815) | Anoxygenic and chlorotrophic microbial mat microbial communities from Yellowstone National Park, USA - YNP Bryant NP 2012 (SPAdes)... ...
ACCAGGCTCTGCCTGGTCCAGCAAGGCCGACCGCAGGTCGGCGGTACAGCGGTTGGCCGCCGGTACTGTATCTTTCGTTCAGGAGGTAGTGTATCTTTCCTTCAGGAAATTTGAACTCCTCTACCCTCCCCATCCTTATTGCGGTAGAAAATTTTCTACCGTTACATTGCGAGCCGCCGCAGGCGGCGAAGCAATCCCCCTATCGGCCAGGAGATTGCTTTCCCCACGCTGCGCTCCACCACGCTTTGCTCGTGGCAGGCGGGACATGCGCTTCGCTCGCAATGACAGGAGACAGAGGTTTTTTCATGGCTTTCGGGCGACTCGCTGCGAATTTCCTGAACGAATGATACAGTACCCAAAGAGAGAAAACCAGAGAAAGTTATCGTATCTGGGGCAGGCTGCGGCGCAGAAAAGGATACATTGCCCAGGCGCGCACAGTGCCCTGAACGGTACAGGTCAAAGGATTATCTACCAGGTAAGAGGGAACGCCGAGGGATTTGGTCAACAATCGGTCAATGCCGCGCAGCAACGCGCCTCCGCCGCACAACGCGATGCCGCGATCAATCACATCCGCGATCAGCTCCGGCGGGGTCTTCTCTAACACACGGCGACAGAGTTCCACCACCTCTTTCAAAGGCTCCTCCAGCGCCTCCGCAATTTCGCTGGTTGTCAGGGTTACCGGGCGGGGCAGGCCGGTCACCTGATCGCGTCCCTGCACCTCCATACTGGATTCCAGGTCCATGGGCAAAGCGGCGCCGATGCGTAGCTTGAGCGTCTCCGCCGTGGAAGGTCCCAGGATCACGCCATACTTGCGACGCGTGTACGTAATGATCGCCTGATCCAGGTCCAGGCCTCCCTTGCGGAGCGTTTCGGCTGCGGCAATGCCATACATGGCCAGCACGGCGGCCTCCGTCACACCGCCGCCCAGACAAAGCACCATATTCCCGGCTGGTGAGCTGAGAGGCAGATCAATGCCCAGCGCGGCAGCCAGCGGCTGATAGATCAGGAAAACTTCCCGCGCCCCGGCTTCCATCGCAGCCGAATAGACGGCTCGCTGCTCCACGCTGGTCACACCATAAGGCACAGTCACCATCAAGCGCGGGCCGAAGAAGCGCTGCAATCCGCTCGCCTTATCCAGCAGAAAATGGAGCAACGCTTCGGTCACCTCGTAATCGGCAATCACCCCGTTCTGGAGCGGGCGCACGACCTCCATCCCCTCCGGGGCGCGGCCGATCATCCCATGCGCCTCCATCCCATAGCTCACAATCTTCGGGCGCTCGTTTTCATAGGCGAGCGCGGCCAGGGTCGGCTCCTCAATGAGCAGATTCTGGCCTTCAGCGATGCGGATGTGGGTCGTGCCCAGGTCTACGCCCAGTTCACGGCTGAAGAGGGCCACTGCTACTCCTCAGGCATTCCCTTCAACTGTTTTGCCCGACGATACCGTCGCACAGCATCCAGGCGCAAGCGAGAGCGACGCAGCGCCGCTTCAATCGCCAGGTAGGCATCGGTATCTTTGGGCACCCCTTTCGCCATCGCCTCCTCAGCCCGACGGCGAGCCGCTTCGGCGCGCTCCACGTCAATCTCCTCGACGTTTTCGGCGGCGTCGGCCAGCACCGTGACGACATCCGGCTGCACTTCCGCAATGCCGCCGGCCACCGTAAAGACCTGTTCCTCCCCATGGCGCCGTACGCGGATCACCCCATAGTTCAAAGTGGTGATCAGCGGCGCATGGTTAGGCAGAATGCCCATCTCGCCGGCGCTACCGGGCAAGATCACAATATCCGCTTCGCCCTCGAACACAGTACGATCTTGCGAAACGATTTCACATCGGATAGGCATGGTCCCTCACCTGTCAGGAGGCCTTCGCCAGGCGTTCAGCCTTTTCGCGAGCCTCATCAATCGTGCCTACCATCATGAAGGCCTGTTCGGGCAGGTCATCGCATTTTCCATCCAGGATTTCACGGAAGCCGCGCACAGTCTCATGCAACGGGACATAACGGCCCGGCAGCCCCGTGAAGCGTTCGGCGACGAAGAAGGGTTGCGAGAAGAAGCGCTCGATCTTACGCGCGCGCGCCACGATTAACTTGTCCTCTTCGCTCAGCTCATCCACGCCCAGAATGGCGATAATATCCTGCAAGTCCTTGTAACGCTGCAGCACCTGTTGCACCTCGCGCGCCGTGCGGTAATGCTCCTCTCCGACGATGTTCGGGTCGAGAATGCGGCTGGTCGAGGCCAGCGGGTCTACAGCCGGATAGATACCCTTTTCAGCAATGGAGCGCTCCAGGGCAATCGTCGCATCCAGGTGGGTGAAGGTAGCCACCGGAGCCGGATCGGAGTAATCATCCGCCGGCACGTACACGGCCTGCATCGAGGTAATCGAGCCTTTGCGGGTGGAGGTGATGCGCTCCTGAAGCTCACCCATCTCCGTCGCCAGCGTTGGCTGATACCCCACTGCCGAGGGCATACGTCCCAGCAAGGCCGAGACCTCCGAACCGGACATCGAGAAGCGGAAGATGTTGTCAATGAACAGAAGCACATCCCGCCCCTGGTCGCGGAAATATTCTGCCATGGAGAGCGCCGTCAAAGCGACGCGCAGGCGCACCCCCGGCGGCTCGTTCATCTGGCCATAGACCATCACGGTATCCTTCATCACTCCCGATTCCAGCATCTCGCGATAGAGCTGCGTCCCTTCGCGGGTACGTTCCCCCACGCCAGCAAAGACCGAATTGCCCTTATGGACGGTGGCGATAGAGCGGATCAGCTCCATGATGATCACCGTCTTCCCCACGCCAGCACCGCCAAAGATGCCGGTTTTACCACCGCGGGTGAAGGGCGCGATCAGATCGATCACTTTGATCCCGGTCTCAAAGACCTCCACGCGCGTTGCCTGCTCTGCGAAAGGAGGCGCAGGGCGATGGATGGGATAGTAGAGCTTTGCCTCCACAGGCCCGCGCTCATCCACCGGTCGTCCCAACACGTTAAAGACGCGTCCCAGGGTCTCCGGGCCAACAGGAACCATGATCGGGGCGCCGGTCGCATAGGCCGGCACACCGCGCTGTAAACCATCGGTAGAATCCATCGCCACCGTGCGCACCCAGTTATTCCCCAGATGTCGCTGCACTTCCAGTACCAGCGGCGGCTGTCCGGGCCGCTCAATTTCGATGGCTTCATAGATTTCCGGAACTTCCCCTTCCGGGAATTCCACATCCACGACATTCCCCAGAATTTGCACAACCCGGCCGGTTGCTCTCGCCATTTTTGCCTCCAGACAAGGATGGGTCTCGTTGTTTGAAAACCTCAAGAACGGGTCAGAGATTCAGCGCCTCGCACGACATCCAGCATATCGCTGGTAATGCTCTGCTGACGCGCCTTGTTATATTCCAGTTGCAGATCGGCTGCCAGTTCCACGGCATTGTCCGTCGCATTGCGCATGGCGACCATGCGCGCAGCGTGTTCGCTGGCCAGACCTTCAAGAATGGCCTGGTAAATCTGCAAAGCGGTAAAACGGGGAACAATCTCGTCCAGAATTTCGCGTTCTTCTGGCTCGTAAATGTAAGCGGCTGGCACCTTCCGCCCCTGCTCAAAGGCCTCCACGCGCTCCTCTGGGCGCTGGACTTCCAGGGGAAGCAGTTTTTTGGCTCGCACTTCCTGCTTCATCATGTTGACGAAATCGGTATATACCAGCCAGACTTCATCGGCGTTGCCCTTCAGGAACTCGTCCACAACCAGACGACCGATGGCCGAAACATCGGCGAAGGCAGGAGCCGCCGGAAGATCGCTGAAATCGGCGATCAACCGGCAACGTCGGCGCAGGAGCATATCGCGCCCTTTGCGCCCCACGACGACATAATCCACCGGCAGCGGATAATGGGCGAATTCACGCATCACGAAGCGCACGATGTTCGTGTTATAGGTGCCTGCCAGACCACGGTCGCCGCTGATCACGACCACCAGGGCGCGCTTCGGGTTCGGGCGCGGCGTGAGCAGGGGGTGCAGACTTTCGCGGCCCGGCTGCCCTGCCAGATGGGTCAGCACCTGCCAGGCTTTGGTTGCATAGGGACGGGTGGCGAGCAACGCAGCCACGGCCTTCCGCACCTTGCTGGCGCTGACCGCTTCCAGGGCGCGCGTCACCTGAGCAATGTTCTTCACACTCCGAATGCGCCGCCGCATTTCACGTAAGGATGCCATGAGACGCCTCCTTCATGCTCAGGGCTGCCAGGTCTTCTTGAACAACTCCAGGGCCTGGATCAATCGCTGACGCAGATCGTCGCTGATCACTTTCTTCTCAGCGATTTCTTTGCCGATCTCCGGATACGAGGTATGGAGGAATTCAAGCAAGTCCTTCTCCCAGCGGCGCATCTTCTCCACGGGCACATGGTCGGCGTAGCCGTTCGTGCCGGCGAAGATCACCATCACCTGATCCTCCAGCGCCATGGGTTGATACTGGGGCTGTTTGAGGATCTCCTGCATCCGCTGCCCGCGCTGCAATTGGGCCTGGGTGGCTTTATCCAGATCGGAGCCGAACTGAGCAAACGCCGCCAGCTCACGATAGGCCGCCATATCCAGGCGCAAGCGCGCTGCTACCTGCTTCATGGCCTTGGTCTGGGCATCACCTCCCACACGCGAGACCGAGATACCCACGTTGATCGCCGGGCGGATACCTGCATTGAAGAGACTGCTCTCCAGGTAAATCTGCCCATCGGTGATCGAAATCACATTGGTCGGAATATATGCAGAAACATCGCCCAATAGCGTTTCAATGATCGGTAAGGCGGTCAGAGAGCCACCGCTGCCCTTCACCTTGACAATCTTATAGTCATCGGCATTCGGCATCGCCTTACGCGCCGCTTCGGCATCGTGCCTGGAGAGCGGGCCGCCGTAAACCTTGCCATCTACCCCATCCTTCTCCTCCGCCAGCGCGTGCGGATAGTCCTTGGGCACAATGACATATTTATCCGCCAGGCGCGCGGCGCGCTCCAGCAAGCGCGAGTGGAGATAGAAGACATCCCCCGGATAGGCTTCGCGCCCCGGCGGGCGGCGCATCAGCAACGAAACCTGACGATAAGCCCAGGCATGTTTGGAAAGATCGTCATAGACGACCAGCGTATCGCGTCCCGTTTCCATAAACTCTTCACCGATCGCGCAACCCGCATAGGGCGCGATATACTGCAAAGCGGCTGGATCATCTGCCGAAGCCGCCACCACAATCGTGTGCTCCATGGCGCCATAGCGTTCCAGGGTCGCCACCGTGCGGGCAATTGCCGCTTTCTTCTGACCAATCGCCACGTAAATACAGATCAGGTTCTTCCCCTTCTGGTTGATGATGGTATCAATGGCAATCGCCGTCTTTCCGGTCTGGCGGTCGCCGATGATCAGCTCGCGCTGGCCGCGGCCAATCGGGATCATGGCATCAATGGCTTTGATCCCGGTCTGCACCGGCGTATCCACATCCTGGCGATAGACCACGCCCGGCGCAATGCGTTCAATGGGACGGTAGCCGGAAAAGCGGATCGGCCCTTTGCCGTCTATCGGTTCTCCCAGGGGGTTGATCACCCGTCCAATCAACCCATCGCCGACCGGCACCGAAGCAATGCGGCCGGTCGTATAGACGGTCATCCCTTCGACAATTTCGGTATAATCGCCCATCACAATGACACCAACGGCGTCTTTCTCCAGATTGAACGCGATCCCCATCACCCCGTTGGCAAACTGCACCAGTTCCTGGGAACGAACATCGGCCAACCCCCGCACGCGGGCGATCCCATCGCCGGCCTCGATCACGGTACCAATGTTGCGCAGACTGATCTCCGGTTGATAGGATTCAATCTGCTGCTGCAATTCCTGTGTAATCTGTTGTACAAGGTCTGTCATGGTGCCTCCAGGCCAGAAGAATCCATTGTGCTCAATATGTTACAGAACGCACTAATGATACTCGAAAAGAAACAAATTGTCTATAGCCTTCGGACAAATAGAAAGAAAACTCTGTCCTCTACGCCTGTTTGTTTGCTAGAGTCTCGAAAGCGCAAAAACAAAGAAAATTTTGCGCCATTTTCGCTTTTTCAGTTTATCTTATTTTCACAACAAAGTCTCCAAAGCACAAAGAGCGCCCAATTCGTTGGCGCTCCGCCCCGGCAGGCCGGAAAACCTGTCCTGAAGCCATTTGCCTTCTCATTCGTTGACGATCCTCCCTCCACCGCCCACGGTCTACGGACCATCGTCTCACTCTTGCTGTTTTGCCTCCTGCCACAGGCGATCCATCTCTTCGGGCGTCAGTTCGGCCAGCGAGCGTCCCTGACGTTGCGCCGCTTGCTCCAGGTACTGGATGCGGCGCCGAAAACGAGCATTCGCCCGTCTGAGGGCGGCTTCTGCGTCAATCCCTTTCCAGCGCGCCAGGTTCACTAAGGTGAACAGAAGATCGCCGAATTCATCGCTCACCCGCTGCGCCCCCTCCGCCTCTTGCAGCTCTTTTAGCTCTTCCTGCACCTTGTCCAGGACACCCTCGATCCGATCCCAATCAAACCCGACCCGTGCGGCGCGCGCCTGATATTCCTGCGCCTGGGTGATCGCCGGCAAGGTCTGCGGGACGCCATCCAGCAGACCTTCCTTCTTCCCGCTGACAGCACGCTCTGCCGCTTTGAGCTTTTCCCAGTTCACCAGCACCTCTTCAGCACTGCTGGCTCGAAGTTCCCCAAATACATGGGGATGCCGGCGCACGATCTTCCGGTAAATGCCCTGGATCACCTGATTTACGTTGAACGCTCCCTCTTCCAGGGCGATCTGCGCCTGCATCAGGATTTGTAGCAACAGGTCACCAAGTTCCTCACGCAGCGACTCTTCGTTCTCTGTGTCAATTGCTTCCAGAACCTCGTAGGTTTCCTGGAGCAAGTGCGTGCGAAGCGATTGGTGCGTCTGCTGGCGATCCCAGGGGCAACCTTCGGGAGCGCGAAGATGCGCCACCACTTCCTGTAAGGCCTCAAAAGAGGTGCCCTCTTCCAGCGGTGGAACATAGAGCGAGGTCAGAGCGCCGATATGAGGACTGCGATCTATCGCATACAGGGGTAGGGTTTCTACCTGCTCCGTCTCCGTTCCGGCTGCGTGCACCAGAGAAACCGTGTGCTCATCTGGATAGAGGGTATTCAGCGTCGTCTTGACCTCGGCGGCCACGCGCCGCGAATATATCTGCGCCACAATCAGCGGTACATCGGGCGGCACGGGTGGGATATGGGCATCCGCCAGCAAAAGCGCATCCACCAGATAAAGACGAGGATAGGGGTTGAGCTGCAAGGCCGTAAAGAGGGGATCGAGGAAAGACATGCCGCTCACCACACGGAGCGGCATGTTGGCTTCCCTGGCGCGTTGTGCCAGCAGCGGACAGGTTGCTTCTGCCACAAAGGGATGCCCCGGCACGGCATAAATCACGCCCTGCGGTCGCTGCGCCAGTTCCCAGACTTTTTCCACAATGCGCTGATAGACTTCCTCAAAGCGCTCCCCTTCCTCGTAGTAAGCATCGAACGAATGAACGGCGAGCGAAGGAGGCAGCGCTGCCAGAGCGGGATGCTGGCGAGTGCGTACCCAAAGCTCAGAGGCCTGCGAAAGCACTTCGCGCGCCTCGCAGGTCAGGTGCTGCGGATGCCCTGGGCCTAGTCCCAAAAGGGTAAGTCCAGGCATCGCCTAACGCTTGGTATAGGTGGGGGCCTTTCGAGCGCGCTTCAGGCCAGGCTTCTTGCGCTCTTTGACGCGCGGATCGCGGGTCAGCAGGCCATACTGGCGCAGGATCGGGCGCCATTCAGGATTCATCGCAAGCAGCGCCCTGGCCAATCCCAATTTGACGGCTCCGGTCTGGCCACTTACACCGCCTCCCTTGACCTGCACACTGATGTCCAGCCGTGCCAGGTCCTGTCCAACGACTGCCAGCGGCGTAAGGATCTCCTGCAAATCGCCAAAACGGGTGAAGTAGGCCGGGGCCTCTTTACCGTTGACGATGAAGCGCCCGCTGCCGCTCATCACGCGCACGCGCGCTGTGCTCTCTTTTCGACGACCAACGCCTTCGTAATACTGAACAGACATCGTCTCCCTTTCCTTTGTCATTCTAAGGGTTCAGGATTTTGGGCCTGATGTGGATGTTCACTACCGCTGTAAATCTTCAGGCGCTTGAGCAATTTGCGCCCCATGCGATTATGCGGCAACATGCCCCACACGGCGGCGCGCAGCACCCGATCCGGATGTCGCTGCAATTGATCGCGCAGAGAAATCGCCTTCAAGCCGCCAGGGTAGTTTGAATGGTGATAGTAGATCTTCGTATCCAGTTTGGAGCGGGTGCGCGTGCCGGTCACGGTGACCTTGCCGGCGTTCAATACAATGACATAGTCACCCATATCTACACCCGGCGTGAAGGTGGGCTTATGCTTCCCCAGGAGCACTGCCGCGATCTTACCTGCCAGGCGACCCAGATTCTGGCCGGTGGCATCTACTACATACCATTTAGATTGGACTTCATTTTCTTTCGGATAATATGTCTTTTGCACGGTCCTCTCTCCAATTTTTCGGAGTTTTGTTCAAGAATATTTTACTTCCATCAGCATCAACCCTTGCGCCGGCGCCAGGCCTGCAGGTAATGTCCGTCCTTTCTCCAGTGCTTGCTGCACCTGCTCCAGCGGTAATCGCCCACGAGCGACCGCGATTTGCACATAGACCAGGCGGCGCACCATCCGATAGAGGAAGGCATCCGCCTCGATGTGAAAATACCATTCATCGCCCTGCTTCTCCCAGCCGGCCGAGAACACGGTACGCTGCGTGTGCCCTTCGGCACGGGGCGGGGAACCGAAGGCGCAGAAATCATGCCGGCCAACCCAGAGTTGTGCAAGAAGGGGTAAAACCTCACCCGAAAAAGGAGGCCACACCCTCCAGGCATAGCGTTCACGGAACGGATCGCGCAGGGGCTGGAGAAAAATGCGGTAGCGATAGCGGCGCGCCGTAGCATCATAACGGGGGTGAAATTCTGGAGCGACAACGTCTACCTCTCGCACCACCATATCCGGGGCCAGATTGGCATTCAAGGCCTTCTGCAAGGCTTCCAGGGAATGGGGCCATTCCCAATCGAAGGCTGCCACCTGCCCCCAGGCATGGACACCGCTATCGGTACGCCCCGCCAGGAGGACGGAGTCTCCCGTCCACCCCAGACGTCGCAGCCCGGCCTCCAGCTCACCCTGGACAGTACGCTTTCCGCTCTGGCGCTGGCTGCCGGCAAAATGCGTACCGTCATAGGCAAGGGTCAATTTGTAACGTGCCACAAAAAACTCGTTCCGGTTATTCTTCTACCAGTTCCAGGATCACCATTTCCGCAGAATCGCCGCGCCGTGGTCCTAACTTGATCATCCGCGTATAGCCACCATTCCGGGAGGCAAAACGCGGGGCGATCTCATCGAAAAGACGGGGAATGAGACGATTGTCACCCAGGCGGGCGGCTGCCAGACGACGAGCAGCCACCTGTTGGGCTGGTTCAGCCTGAGCGCTGCGCGCTGCCAGCGTGATCAACCGCTCCACTTCACCGCGAATGGCTGCCGCTTTGGCGCGCGTGGTGCGAATGCGCTCATGGGTCAGAAGTTGTTTGATCAGGTTACGCCGTAGCGCAATCCGTGCTCCTTTGGTACGACCTAATTTATATCCAGCTACTTGATGGCGCATATTTCCTACTCCGAAATAAGATCATCCTTGAGAAAACCTTTCTCGCGCATCTTCTGGCGCAACTCTTCCATGCTCTTCTCGCCAAAATTACGGATGGAGGTGAAGGCGTCCTCGCCTTTGCGCAACAATTCCAGCACGTCCCCAACCGTCGCGATGCCGGTACGCTTCAGGGAATTATAGACCCGCACCGAGAGGTCGAGTGCTTCAATAGGGGTATCCGCCATCTCGGTGCTCAGGCGCAACGCGGGCGCTTCTTGCAATGTGGGAGCCAGGTTCGCCGCCTCATACGAAATGCCGCCGATCAGGCGAAGATGCTCGATCAAGATCAGGGCTGCCGAGCTAAGCGCGCGATCAGGGCTGATAGTGCCATCCGTCCAGATTTCCATGATGAGCTTATCGTAATTCGTGCTCTGGCCGACGCGCGCCGAGGCCACTTCCCAATTCACCTTCTTGACCGGGCTGAAGATAGCATCCACTGGCAATTCGCCAATCGGCAGGCTGCCGCTGCGCTCCTCCGCCGGAGAATAGCCGCGCCCTCGCTCAACCACGAAATCAATGGTCAGATAGGCTTTTGGATCGTCCACCGTGAAAAGATACAGCTCCGGGTTGACGATCTCCACCTCGGGAGGTGCGATAATATCGGCGGCGGTGACAGTCCCTTCACCGCGCACCTCCAGCAACATGCGGGCATTATCCACACCATTCAGCTTCAGGCGCAGTTGTTTGATCTGCAGGATGACCTGCATCACGTCCTCGCGCACCCCAGGAATATCGGTAAACTCATGCAGAATGTCTGAGATGCGAATGGAGGTAACGGCTGCGCCTTCCAGCGAAGAGAGCAGCACCCGTCGCAAAGAATTGCCCAGCGTCACACCATAGCCGCGCTCCAGCGGGCTGATGATAAACTTCCCATAATTGCGCGTCTCGGCCTTGCGTTCGATCTTCGGCATGACCATGTTCATAATACCAGCCACGGCTCACCTCTCTTTTTTAAAGTGCTCGGAAGATACCGAGACCATTATCGCGAGTAGTACTCGACGATCAGTTGTTCGTTCAGGTTGCCGTCAATTTCGGCACGCTCAGGCATACGCAAAACAGTGGCGCTTAAGGTGTTGAGATCCCGTTGTAGCCAGGCTGGAACCGAGCGTTTGGCTGCCAGTTCAGGAAGTTCCTTGAAGTAAGGGAGCTTACGCGAACCTTCGCGCACGGTAAGCACATCCCCTTCCTTGAGGAGCATGGAGGGAACATCGGTGCGGCGGCCATTGACCAGGAAATGGCCATGGGTGACTAACAGGCGGGCCTGAGCACGGCTGCTGGCGAAGCCGAGACGGTAAACCACATTATCCAGGCGCGATTCCAGAATTTGAAGCAAGATCAAGCCGGTCAACCCGCGCCGCTTCAGGGCCTCTTCATAGTAACGGCGAAACTGTCGCTCCAGGATACCATACACTCGACGCGCCTTCTGCTTGGCTCGAAGCTGGCGCAAATAATCCGATTCACGGCCGGTCGCCGTTCGGGTGCCCGAACGACCATGCACCCCAGGCGGATAGCCGCGGCGTTCAAAAGCGCATTTGGGGGTAAAGCAACGTTCCCCTTTCAGGTAGAGCTTTTCGCCCTCGCGCCGACAAAGTCTACAAACCGGTCCAAGGTATTTTGCCATAGAAGATTAACCTCTCCAATCCAAACAGATTACACACGTCGCTTTTTTGGTGGACGACAACCGTTATGAGGGATCGGGGTTACGTCAGCGATGGAGCGCACCTTAACGCCCATTGCCTGAACCGCGCGGATGGCGTTCTCCCGCCCTGGGCCTGGGCCCTTGATAAAGACATCTGCCTCCTGCAATCCCAACGCCTGAGCCGCCTTGATAGCCTGTTCCGCTGCCAGGCGTGCGGCGAAGGGAGTGCTCTTGCGGGAGCCTTTAAATCCCGCCGAACCAGCACTGGCCCAGACAACGGTGTTCCCCTCCAGGTCGGTCACCGTCACGATCGTGTTATTGAAAGAGGCAAAGATATGCACCTGCCCAACCGACAGCGTGCGTTTGGTCTTCTTGGCGCCGCCTGTGCGGCGTGCAGAACGAACATTTTGTGCCATAGTCCTCTATCCCTCGCAAAATAAAATCACGAGTCCACTGCAAAAACTCACCACGGAATTCGCAGCAAACTCATTTTCCCATCATCCAGCAGGCCTGACATCCTCCGCGCTGGTGTACACTTCGATCCCCAGCGTGCGTGCCAGCTCCGCATCCTTCTCGTAAATCATCGGCGAAATCAGAATCGCTCGATCCGCCTTGCGCCCCACCCGCTTCTCATAGGAGCGAACCTTGCGCTCGAAAATATAGACATCGCCACGGCTCACCGAGGCCTTGATCTCGCACACCAGCATCTGCCCGTTGTAGATCACCACATCCAGCTCCACTTGATCCGGCCGCCCGAACACCTCTCCGCTCTCGTCTTTGTACTGCACCCGCTCGACTTTGACCCCGAAGTTCTCTTCCAGGATGCCGCGCAAGGCGTTGCGGAAGGCATTTTCACTCATGATGCCCCAGCGTGCACCCAGAGCGCTGATGGTCTGGTCAATTCGCCTGTCCACCCGCTGAAGTCCCTCAATCAGCGCGCGGATTTGCTGCTGATTCTCTTCCCAGCGACGTTTGTTCTCTTCCCAGCGTCGCCGGTCTTCTTCCCATTGCTGCTGCCAACGACGTTCGTTCTCTTCCCAGCGACGCTGATTCTCTTCCCAGCGACGTTTGTTCTCTTCCCAGCGTCGCCGGTCTTCTTCCCATTGCTGCTGCCAACGACGTTCGTTCTCTTCCCAGCGACGCTGATTCTCTTCCCAGCGACGTTCGTTCTCTTCCCAGCGACGCTGATTCTCTTCCCAGCGACGCTGATTCTCTTCCCAGCGACGTTCGTTCTCTTCCCAGCGACGCTGATTCTCTTCCCAGCGACGTTCGTTCTCTTCCCAGCGACGCTGATTCTCTTCCCAGCGACGTCGGTCCTCTTCCCATTGCTGTCGCCAGCGTGCATCATTCTCTTCCCAGCGCCGCATCCATTCTTCCCGAGATTGCCGGATTTCATCCAGAACCTTCTCAAAGCGGCTCTCCGTCTCGGCGCGGCTGAAGCTATGCTCGTGCACGATGGTCCACACCCAGTTATACAATTCTGGGTCCTCGGTGATCAACCTGGGCAATTCTCGGCGGATTATCTCGCGAATTTCCTGTTCCATCGCTGTCTCCTTTGAATCCACCGCAAAAGCTCAACGCGAGTTTGCAGTGAACCCAATCATTTCTTGGCAGCACCACGACGGCGACCGCGTCCGGCCACAGTCTTGCGCGGCCCCTTACGGGTGCGAGCATTGGTTCGCGTGCGCTGTCCGCGCACCGGCAGATTGCGGCGATGGCGCAGCCCACGGTAGCATCCAATCTCGATCAGACGCTTGATGTTCATCTGCACCTCGCGCCGCAGATCGCCTTCCACTTTGTAATTCCTGGCGATATAATCACGCAACGCAGAGATTTCTGCCTCGGTCAAGTCCTTCACGCGCGTATCCGGGTTGATCCGGGTAGCGGCCAGGATTTCACGCGCGCGCGAGCGCCCGATCCCGTAAATATAGGTCAGGCCTATTTCTACCCGCTTATTGCGGGGCAAATCAACGCCTTCAATTCTCGCCATATTGCACTACCCCTGTCGTTGTTTATGTTTCGGATTTTCACAGATGATATACACTTTGCCTCTGCGGCGCACGATCTTACACTTTGCGCAACGCTTGCGAATCGAAGGGGATACTTTCATAGCTCATCTCCTCTTTATTGAATAGCCAAAGTCAAAATTATACTACAAATCATCGAGTGCTGTGAGGATCAAAGGGCCTTCTTCCGTCACAGCAACGGTATGCTCAAAATGCGCGGTCAAAGAACCATCGGCAGAGACGACCGTCCACCCGTCCTTAAGAACGCGGGTCTTATCCGTGCCAACAAGCACCATCGGCTCTAAGGCGATAACCATCCCTGGCCGTAGCAGCCATCCCTGCCCTGGCGTGCCATAATTGGGCACCTGTGGCCCTTCATGCATCTGTCGTCCAACGCCATGGCCGGTATACTCGCGCGTCACATAGAAGCCGTGGTTTTCGACAAACTGCTGGATCGCAGCCGAGACGTCACCCGTGCGATTGCCAGGGCGCATTTTTTCAATCCCGGCGTAGAGTGCGCCTTCGGTGACCTCCAGCAGGCGCTGTGCCAGCGGGGAAATTTGACCAACGCCGACGGTGATCGCAGAATCTGCAACGAAACCGCGATACACGGTGCCACAATCTATCGAGACAATGTCGCCCTCGCGCACTTTTCGCTTCGGGCTGGGAATGCCATGTACCAGCTCCTCATTGATGCTTACCGTAATGGAAGCGGGAAAAGGCGGCTGCCCATATCCCTTGAACGGTGAATAGCATCCGTGCTTTCGCAGCACCTGTTCCGCAGCCTCGTTCAACTCGGCGGTCGTGATGCCCGGTTTTAAAAGTGCCTTCAGGGTTGCCAGAACTTCAGCATTGATACGGCCGGCCTGACGCATGATTTCGATCTCAGCCGGCGTCTTGATGTACACCCGGTTTGCCCAATTCATACCCGCGCCGTGCGCACTGCCTGAATGGCCTGGAGCAAAATCGCGGTGACGGCCTCGATGGGCTGAGTGCCATCTACCTCAAGCAAAACGCCGCGCTGGCGATAGTAGTCTATCAGCGGCGCAGTTTGCTCGAAGTAAACCTGGATGCGGCGCTGCACTGTTTCTGAGCGGTCATCGTCCCGTTGATAAAGTTCGGAGCCGTCTATATCGCATCGTCCGGGTTGCCGTGGTGGGTTGTATTTTTCGTGATACACATGCCCCTGCGCCCGGCAAGTCCAGCGCCCTCCCAGGCGATCCACCAGCACCTCCAGTGGCGCAGTGATCAATGGCACCAGGTCCACCCGTGCATGGTGCTCCTGCAGCAAGGCCTCCAGCGCATCCGCCTGAACGGTTGTGCGTGGAAATCCATCCAGGATCGCACCTGCCTGACAATCCGGTCGCTCCAGACGCTCCCGAATCATCTGGATGGTCACTTCGTCTGGCACCAGCTCCCCGCGATCCATGTAAGACCTGGCGAGCTTTCCCAGCTCCGTTTGCTGGCTCAAATGCTCACGAAACAGATCGCCAGAAGAGACGTGCACCAGACCCGTTTCTCGCGCCAGGATTTTCGCCTGCGTGCCTTTCCCGGCGCCCGGAGGCCCCAGCAGAACAACATAGGTGGACATGATTTGCTCCTTTTTTAGCGCACAAGGAGAGATTCCTGATACCCATGTACTTTCAGTTCCGCATCAATGGTCATAAAGGTATCGCGCACCACGCCAACGACGATCAGCAAGCCGGCGGAGGAGACCAGGAAAAGTCCGGCCCCCTGGCTGGCCGCAGGGAAGATCAATCGAATCAGGAACGGCAGGATAGCCACAATCCCCAGGAAGAGCGCACCGACCAGGGTGATCCGCCGCTGCACCCGCAACAGATACTTTTGTGTTGCCTCGCCGCGCGCCACGCCCTGCACCTGTGCACCAATTCGCTTAAGGCTTTCGCCATAATTCTGCTGGGTAAACAGCACATCTGTATAGAAAAAGGTGAACGCAACCACCATTATGAAATACAAAATCCAGTAGGTAGCGCTATTCCCACTGAATATTTGCTGCACCTGACTGGCGAAATCTCCCGGCGTCTTGACAAAGTAGGAAGCGATAATCGCCGGAAATTGCAAAATGGCGCTGGCAAAGATCAGTGGGATCATGCCGGCCATGTTGACCATCAAAGGCAACGTGCCACGTACCGGCATGGTCATACGGTTCCCGACTCGACGCCCCGGATACGTAACAGGAATGTTGCGACGCCCTTGCTGAATATAGACGATCGCGTAGATAGTCACCAGAATCACCACTGCCGTCAACAGCAGCAGAATCCAGCGATATTGCACATCGCCGCGGAAGATGCGCACCAGATTCCCAGGCACCTGAGAGACAATGCCCGCAAAAATGATCAGCGAAAGCCCCTGGCCACGGATGCCAAATTCAGAAATCAATTCACCGAGCCAGATGGCGAACATCGTGCCGGCTGTCATGGCGATCAGAACCGTGAGCGAGGAAAACCAGTGCTCAGCATTGAAACCGAACACGATCACCGGCTTCTTGATGTACTGCTGCGCCAGGGAATTGAAAATGTTGATCTGACCGACAGCCGAAAGCGCTGCCATTGGCACAGCCAGATAGTATGTCCAGCGCTCCATCCAGCGGCGCCCCTCTGTGGGATTATCTTTGATCCGTTGTTCCAACGACGGAATAATTGGCACGAGCAGTTGCAAAATAATCTGGGCCGTTATGTATGGATAAACGCCCATGGAAAGGAGCGAGAAATTGAGCACCGTGCCACCGGAAAGCAGGTTCAGGAAATCCAGAAAAGAACCGGTACCGGTCGCCAGGCTCAAGAATTCACGCAAGGCCTGAAAATCCACCCCTGGGACGGGGATATTGGCAGCCATACGATACAGGACCAGAATGCCCAGCGTGAACAGCAATTTTCGCCGAATATCTGGAGATTTCCACAGGTAACGCCAACTGGAAAAAGCGGACTTCATCGGCGAATCTCCTCCATCAAGAAATCAACTCGACACTACCGCCGGCGGCCTCAATCTTGGCACGCGCCGCCCGACTGATGCGATGGACGCGCACCTTGTACGGCACACTCACCTCACCACGCCCAAGGATGACCACCGGGTTCTTCTCGTCCCGCAACAGACGGGCCTGAAGCAAAGTTTCCGGCGTGATCTCAGCATGAGGCGGGAAGACCTTCGCCAGTTGATCGAGGTTGACCTCGTTATATTCAATGCGATGGATGGGCGTAAAGCCCACACCGCGCATGAATGGCAGACGTCGGAAGAAAGGCAGATTGCCACCCTGGCGATAGAGATGTCCTCCCTCGCCGCTGCGCGCGCCCTGGCCCTTCGTTCCACGTCCGGCGGTCTTCCCCTGGCCGGCGGCGATGCCGCGCCCTACGCGTTTGCGTTCCTTTTTCGCTCCGGGATTTGGCCTCAAATCATGCAGTTTCATAGCTCTCCTGTTCTTCGACACGAACCAGATGGATGACTTTGCGGATCATCCCGCGAATGGCGGGAGTATCTTCATGCTCCACCGTCTGGTGCAGGCGACGCAACCCCAGCGCGCGCACGGTCGCCTGTTGCTCTTTTGAATAGCCAATCGGGCTGCGCACCAGGGTTACGCGCAACGTTTTTGCGTTCGTTTCACCCATGTTTCTTCCTCCTATCCCAGAAGGGCAAAACATCCTCGACCTTCTTACCCCGTCGAGCGGCCTCTTCCTGAGGAGATTTAAGCTGCGCCAGTGCTTGAAGCGTGGCCTGGACAACGTTCAGCACATTCGAGCTACCGAGCGATTTGGTGAGAATATCCCGCACGCCGGCCACCTCCAGCACGGCGCGCACGCCGCCCGCGGCGATCACCCCGGTGCCGGGAGAGGCTGGCTTGAGAAGCACCTTTGAGCCGCCAACCTTTCCGGTCACCTCATGAGGGATGGTCGTCCCATAGAGATTGATCGGGTGCAGGTTTTTGCGCGCCCGCTCCGAGGCTTTGCGCATGGCATCCGGGACTGCGTTCGCCTTGCCTACGCCCAGGCCCACATAGCCCTTGCCGTTGCCGGCGACGACGGTCACCCGGAACTGGAAACGGCGGCCGCCTTTGACGACCTTCGCCACGCGCGCGATCTCAAGCACACGCTCTTCATATTGCTCTTGTTCCAGTTGTGTTTGCTCCAAAAGCATCTCCGTCATATTCCTCTCCAGGCCTAAAACTTCAAGCCACCTTCACGGGCGCCTTCTGCAAGCGCCTGCACACGACCAATATAGCGAAAGCCGCCACGGTCAAAGACAACCTGTTCAATGCCACGGCTCAGCGCACGCTCGGCAAGCACCTTGCCCACCAGACGCGCCTGCTCCGTCTTTTTCAGACCTTTCACCTTCTCGCGTAATTCCCTGTCAATCGTAGAAGCAGAGACCAGCGTGTGCCCGGCCACATCGTCAATAATCTGGGCATAAATTTGGGAGAGACTGCGGTAGACGTTCAAGCGCGGGCGTTCGGGGGCACCAAACACTCGCTTGCGCACGCGAAGATGGCGCCGTTTGCGGGCCTCTGCACGGGTTTTTGCTGCCATGACTACTTGCCTCCTTTGCCACCAGCTTTGCCGGCCTTTCCAGCCTTGCGGCGGATTTTCTCGCCTGCGTAGCGAATCCCTTTCCCGTGATAAGGTTCGGGCGGACGCACAGCACGAATATCGGCTGCCACCTGACCGACAAGCTCTTTATCAATGCCACGGACGGTAATTTCGTTCTTTTCTACCGCAAACGTAATCCCCGACGGCGGCTCTACGCGCACCGGATGGGAATATCCAACGTATAGCACCAGCGTTTTACCTTCCAATTCAGCGCGATAGCCCACGCCTTCAAGCTGGAGCTTTTTTTCAAACCCCGCGCTCACGCCCTGCACCATGTTGGCCAGCAGCGCACGCGTGGTGCCATGAAGGGCCTTGTCTTCGGGCGTATCGGTGGGACGGCTGACAACGAGCTTGCCATCCTCTAAAGCAATCTTCATCCGCGGCGAAAAGGTGCGCTCTAATTCGCCCTTCGGCCCTTTGATATGCACATAAGGCCCCTGGATGTTGACCTGAACACCCTGGGGAATTGTCACCGGTAAGCGACCAATACGCGACACTTTCTACCTCCTGCTTACCAGATTTTGCATAATAGCTCACCGCCCACACCCAGTTGACGGGCGCGGCTACCGGTCATCACGCCTTTGGGCGTGGAAAGGATCGCAATGCCCAGGCCCGAAAGCACCCAGGGAATTTCGCTCTTCTTCACGTAGATGCGACGCCCGGGTTTGCTCACCCGCACCAGGCCACTGATCACCGGCCGTCGCGCTCGACGCTCACCGACGTACTTAATCTTCAAGCGCAGGATTTTCTTACCGGGCGCATCGCCATCTACAACCTCATAACTATCCAGGTAGCCTTCCTCCTTCATGATGCGAGCGATTTCAACCTTCATCTTGGAGCTAGGCAAGGCCACCGTGTTGTGTCCGGCGATCACAGCATTGCGAATCCGCGTCAACATGTCACCAATCGGATCGTTCACACTCATCGTTTCCTCCTCCGGCTACCAGGATGCTTTAACAACGCCGGGGATTTCGCCTTTCAGGGCGAGCTCACGGAAACAAATGCGACACAGACCAAAACGCCGCATATAGCCCCGCGGACGTCCACACCGTTTACAGCGATTTCGCACCATGGTCGGATGGCGGCGTCGCAGTTCACGGAATTGCATACATTTCTGCGCCATGTTTTATGACTCCTTCCTGAAAGGCATTCCCAAAAATTTCAACAACGCACGGGCTTCTTCATCCGTCTTCGCGGTGGTCACAATGGTCACTTCCAGACCGCGCACCTTGTCAATCTTATCGTACTGGATTTCCGGGAAGATCAACTGTTCCCGGAAGCCGAGGGTGTAATTGCCCCGCCCATCGAAAGCATGGGGCGAAACCCCGCGAAAATCTCGTACGCGCGGCAGGGCGATGTTCATCAGACGATCCAGAAAGCTCCACATTCGCTCGCCCCGCAGGGTCACCTTTGCGCCGATCAGGCGCCCTTCCCGTAACTTGAAGGCCGCAATGCTGCGGCGAGCCTTGGTGAGCACCGGCTTTTGACCGGTAATCGCCATCAAATCTGCGGAAGCAAATTCCAGCGCTTTAGGATTGTCCAGCGCCTCGCCCAGGCCGATATTGACCACCACCTTCTCGATGCGCGGCACTTGCATCACGTTCCGATAGCGAAACGTGCGCATCATTGCCGGCACCACCTCTTGACGATAACGTTCTTGCAATCGGTTCATATTTTCACTCCAACGGTCAGTCAATCATTGCCTGGCATTTCTTACATACCCGATGTGGGCCGCTCTCATCGCGTTCGATCCGCACGCGGGTTCGCTGGCCGCACTTCGGGCAAACCAGCATCACATTCGAAATATGGATGGGCGCTTCAAACTGGATACGACCAGGGGTGATCTGGCGGCCGCTCTGGGTTTGCACGGCGCGTTGATGCTTGATGCGCAGGTTAACACCCTGCACCACCACGCGTGCCTGATCCGTCAGGACACGAATCACCTCGCCGCGCTTCCCCTTATCCTCCGCACGACCCGTAATCACTTCAACAGTATCACCTTTACGAATTTTGAACTTCATCGCGCACTCCAACACCTTAGAGTACTTCCGGGGCTAACGAGACGATCTTGGTAAAGCCCTTCTCGCGCAGTTCGCGCGCCACAGGGCCGAAGATGCGCGTGCCTTTGGGGTTGACGCCATCGCTATCCAGGATGACGGCTGCGTTATCATCAAAGCGGATGTAGGAGCCATCCTCACGGCGCCACTCTTTGCTGCAGCGTACAATGACAGCACGCACAATTTCGCTCTTCTTCACGGTGCCCTGAGGGGAGGCGGATTTCACGGTCGCCACCACAACATCCCCCACATAGCCATACTTGCGCTTCGATCCACCCATGACGTGGATCACCAGCAGTTCGCGAGCGCCCGTATTATCTGCAACCTTCAGACGAGATTCCTGCTGAATCATGCCGTCTCTCCTTCCTCGGCCACCTCGACCGTGCGCTCTTCGCGCTTGAGGATTGCTTCCACCACCCAGCGCTTGTGGCGCGAGAGCGGGCGCGATTCCACAATCTGCACCTGATCGCCAACCTGGCATCCCAGCTCATCGTGCGCCATGACGCGCTTGGTGCGGTGGATCACTTTTTTGTAGAGGGGATGACGAAAGGTACGCGTGATCTCTACGACCACGGTCTTCATCATCTTATTGCTGGCCACAACTCCTACCAAACGACGACGATTGTTCATACCGACACCTTGCCTTCCGCACGCAGTTTCTCGCGCAAAATGGTTTCCAGGCGGGCAATGTCACGGCGTAACAGGCGCAGGCGACTGGTATCCGTCAACTGCCCCAGCGTATGCTGGAAGCGTAGCTTCATCAGCTCCTCGCGCGTGTCCGCCAGCCTGGCCCGAATCTCTTCAATGCTCATCTTGCGAATCTCTTCCGGTTTCATGCCTGTTCTCCCATTTCATGACGAGTCACAATGCGTGTCCTGATAGAGAACTTATATTGAGCTAACTGTAGCGCACGCATGGCCGCATCTTCTGGTAACCCGGCGATTTCAAACATAATCCGTCCAGGTTTGACCACGGCCACGTAATATTCCACATTGCCCTTCCCGTTACCCATTCGGGTTTCGGGTGGTTTGCGGGTATAGGGTTTATCCGGGAAAATGCGCACCCAGATTTTGCCGCGTCGCTTCATTTCACGTACAATCGCCCGACGAGCCGCCTCGATCTGGCGCGCTGTCACCCAGCCTGGCTCCAACGCCTGCAGGCCATATTCCCCGAAGGCGATCTCTGCGCCTCGATAGGCTTTGCCCTTCATGCGGCCGCGCATTTGCTTGCGCCATTTAACACGTTTCGGCATTAACATCGCTCACCTCTCTACGCTATTCCGTCACATATACTCCATCGGTGGATTCGGCTTTTTCCTCTTCCACCTCTGGGAGCACTTCACCTTTATAAATCCAGACCTTGACCCCGATCTGGCCGTAAGTCGTCTTTGCTTCCGCGCGAGCATAATCAATCTTGGAGCGTAAGGTCTGCAAAGGCACACGTCCTTCTCGCAACCACACTCTGCGCGCCATTTCAGCACCCGCCAGGCGGCCGGCCACCTCAATTTTGATCCCTTGTGCGCCTTCCCGCATCGCCTGCTGGATGGCACGCTTCATCGCCCGACGATAGGCAATACGGCGTTCGAGCTGATCGGCAATATTCTGCGCCACCAGGATGGCCTCCAGGTCTGGTTTTTGCACTTCACGAATTTCCAGGTCCACCTTTTTCCCGACCAGGGATTCCAGCGCCTGACGGATCTTCTTGATCCCTTCTCCCTTGCGCCCGATCAGTACGCCGGGTTTGGCGGTATGCAAGATGACATGCACTTTGCCCGGAAAGCGCTCAACCTCCACGCGCGCAACGCCCGCTTTGCCATCCCGCACCGCGTCCGGCAACTCCTGACGATACCTGAGCGCTGGCAGGTCGTTGGCGGTTCCGCCCTTGGAAGGGGGGCCAAAGAACAGGGTGCGAATGGCAAAATCTTGAAGCAGTTGCTCCTGATAATCTGTGCCTTCCGCAAACCAACGCCCTTGCCAGGTTTCATGAATGCCCAGGCGCATACCGATAGGGTGAACTTTGCGTCCCATAACTTCTCCTTCGTTGACTAATCTTCGTACTCGCGCAGGATAACCGTCACATGCGAAGAGCGGCGCAGGATCGGCTTGAACCGTCCCCGTGCACCAAAACGGCGCCACTTGCGGGTTGGGCCTTCATTGGCATAGATAGTGGCGACATAGAGATCGTCGCTATTCAGGCCAAAATTCTCCTCTGCGTTGGCTACCGCTGAAGCAAGCAGCTTGTACAGCGGGCGCGCGGCGCGCTTGTTGGTCAGGCGCAAGATTGACAGGGCTTCATTGACGCTCTTGCCTCGCACCAGATCAACGACCAGACGCACCTTTTGCGCCGAGATCGGCAAATACCTCAAGTGAGCTTGTACATCCATAGCGCCCTCTCTCCTATTTCCCTTTCTTCTCGACAATATGCCCGCGGAAGGTGCGAGTGGGAGCGAATTCGCCCAGGCGATGCCCAACCATGTTCTCGGTGATGTAAATGGGAACATGGCGCCGGCCATCGTGCACAGCGATTGTATGGCCAACCATCTCAGGATAAATCACGCTGGCGCGGCTCCAGGTGCGAATGACTTTCTTTTCGCCCCTCAAGTTCATCTCGCGAATCCGCTTGAGGAGCTTTGGATCAACATATGGGCCTTTTTTCAATGAACGAGACATATCGCTCTACCTCTTCCTCCGTTATCAGCCGGTTTTACTACGCCGACGCACAATGTACTTGCTGGTCTTTTTGTTGCGACGGGTCTTATATCCCAAAGCCGGCTTCCCCCACGGGGTACGCGGGCCGGGTTTCCCAATCGGTTGACGGCCTTCCCCACCGCCATGGGGATGATCGCGCGGGGACATGGCAGAACCTCGCACCGTTGGACGAATCCCCAAATGGCGCTTCCGTCCAGCTTTGCCAAGTTTGATGTTTCCATGATCCAGATTGCCAACAACGCCAATCGTGGCATAGCAAGACTGGTGAATCAGGCGCACTTCTCCTGAAGGCAGGCGAACCTGGGCATAATCGCCCTCTTTGGCCAGCAACTGGGCCGCGGCCCCTGCCGCACGTACCAGTTGCCCGCCGCGCCCCGGATAAAGCTCAATATTGTGCACCAGAGTACCAACCGGAATACTGGCAATGGGCAGCGCATTTCCTGGACGGATCTCGGCATTCGGCCCGGACATCACGGTATCGCCAACCTTCAGCTCCAGGGGAGCGATGATATAACGCTTCTCGCCATCCGCATAATGAAGCAGCGCCAGGCGAGCCGTGCGATTGGGATCATACTCAATCGCGGCCACGCGCGCCGGAATGCCATGTTTCTCGCGCTTGAAATCCACCAGGCGCAAATAGCGGCGATGACCACCGCCGCGATGGCGCACCGTAATACGGCCATAAACGTTACGGCCACCCTTCTTGCGCAAAGGCACGATCAGAGAGCGCTCCGGCTCCGTTTTGGTGATCTCTTCAAAAAGATAGCCGGTCATCCCACGCTGGCCGGGAGTGACAGGTTTATATTTCTTTACACCCATTGCTACACCCCTTCCAGGAACTCTAAGGTTTGACCCTCTGCGAGGGTAACAATTGCCTTTTTATACCCCGGACGGCGCACCAGCAAACGACGGCTACGGGCGCGTCGGCTGCGTTTGGCAGGGGTGTTGATGATATTCACCTTCACCACCTGGACATCAAACAGCGTTTCGATGGCGTCTTTCACCAGCGTTCGCGTCGCGTCCTCGCTGACTTCAAACACATACTGGTTAAACCGCTTTTTCTGGCGATTGGATTTTTCTGTCACAATGGGACGTCGCAAAACATCATAAATCGTGCTCATGGTTCACCTCTCATCCCAAATGCGCCGTCAGCACGTCCAGGGTTTGCAAAGGCATGACGACCTTTTCAAAACCCAGCAGATCGCGAATATTCAGGTAGGCTGCCAGCAACACCTTGGTATCTGGCAAATTGTTGGAAGCGCGCATCACCGTTTCATAGCTCGCATCTTTTTGTGGCATCAAGATCAATGCGCTGGCATCTCCGGCGACGTTGCGCAAAACTTCAGCCATGAGGCGGGTCTTGGGTTCGCTCAGATTCAGGTGCTCCACCACCACGATCCCCGATTCGGCAGCCTTGGCAGAAAGTGCGGAGCGCAAAGCCGCGCGGCGCATCTTCTTCGGCATCTCCTGGCGATAGCTACGTGGATGAGGCGTATGGACTTTACCACCCCCCACCCACTGCGGAGCACGGATCGAACCCTGGCGGGCGCGCCCGGTTCCCTTTTGACGCCATGGCTTGCGCCCACCGCCGGAGACCTCCCCTCGCGTCTTCGTGTCATGCGTTCCCAGGCGCGCGTTGGCCATCTGGCGCACATACGCCTGGTGCATCAGGTCAGGGCGAATCGGCGCCTCAAAGATCGCCGCCGGCAACTCCACCTGACGTACCACTTCTCCTTGTAAATTCAGCACATTCACCATCATCGCTCATGCACTCCCGGCGCTACTGTTTGCGCGCCTCTTTGATCAGGATCAGACCACCTTTGGGTCCCGGCACAGCGCCGCGCACTCCGATCAGATTGCGTTCCGGGTCCACCAGCACAACCTTCAGGTTTTGCACGGTGACGCGCTGCGCGCCCATGTGTCCAGCACGACGCGAGCCTTTATAGACCCGTCCCGGATCGGTGTTGGAGGAGTTGGAACCAGGGGCGCGCCAGCGATCCGATTGACCATGGGTCTTCGGACCACCCGCAAAGTGGTGACGTTTGACACCCCCCTGAAAGCCCTTTCCCTTGCTCGTTCCAACCACATCCACGCGCTCACCGACGGAGAAAGCTTCGACGGTAACCTTATCGCCCACAGCCACCTCGGGCGATTTGACGCGGAACTCGCGAAGATAGCGCAAGGGCGGCAGGTTGGCGGCCTTCAAATGCCCCAACTCACCCGAAGTCAGGCGCTTGGGGTTAACCTCAACAAAACCCAGCTGCACTGCCGAATACCCGTCTTTTTCTGGCCGGCGCACCTGGGTAACATAGCATGGCCCAGCCTCGATCAACGTGACAGGCACGGCCGCGCCACGCTCATCGAAGATCTGGGTCATGCCGATCTTCTTACCAATCAGCCCTTTGAGCATTCCGTTCTCTCCTTTCAAAGTTTCAAAAATTGGATGGAGACTGTCAACCGGGGCTTCGGTTGCATCATCTCCGCACAGGGCAGTCAAGCGCCCGGCTGAGAGTTTTCCTCACTCACAGGCACGGATCGTTCTTACCCTGTGTTGAAAAAGACGAGCAAAAGTTCCTAAATTTTGATCTCAATATCCACACCCGCCGGCAGATTCAAGCGCATCAGCATATCAATCGTCTTGGAATCGGGATCGAGGACATCAATCAGACGATTATGGGTGCGGATTTCAAAGTGCTCATGCGAGTCTTTGTCAATAAACGTCGAGCGACGAATTGTAAACCGTTCGATGGTAGTTGGCAAGGGTACAGGCCCTACCACGCGCGCACCAGCCCGTTCGGCAGTTTCGACAATCCGCCGCGCCGACTGGTCAAGAATGCGATGATCGTATGCCTTGAGGCGAATGCGAATACGTTGCCTGGTCATAGCACGCCTACTCTAAGATTTTGGTGATCACGCCGGCGCCGACGGTCAAACCACCTTCGCGAATGGCGAACTTCGACCCCTGCTCCAGCGCCACCGGCACAATCAACTCCACTTCCAGATTCACATTGTCCC
>Ga0209227_1000831_pt1 | contig 25689 bp, 20 predicted proteins | sample YNPBryantNP2012_FD_185815 | JGI IMG/M metagenome (GOLD analysis project Ga0209227, IMG submission 185815) | Anoxygenic and chlorotrophic microbial mat microbial communities from Yellowstone National Park, USA - YNP Bryant NP 2012 (SPAdes)... ...
CGGCGCTTGATGTCGATCCCTTCGGCCTTCAACTTCTCAACGATCTCGTCGTCGCTGAGCGGGCGGGACTTGTCCTCCGCCGCAACGATCTGCTGTACCTTCGCGCGAATGCCGGCCCAGCCGATCGCCTCACCAGCGTCCGTTTCGGCCCCCCCCGTAAAGAACATCCGCAACGGGTAAATGCCGCGCGGGGTCTGCACGTACTTTCCGTCGACTGTGCGACTGATCGTCGACGGGTCGCAGCCAAAGCGCGCTGCCAAATCACTCATCCGCAGCACCTTAAGGTGCTCCTCGCCGTGATCCAGAAACTCGCGCTGCGCCTCCACCACGGCCTGGCCGACTTCCAAAAGCCGCTCGCGGCGATAGCGGATCGCCTCGATCAGTGCATTGGCGGCTTCGATCTTTTGCCGCACGAATTCGCGCGTCTGTGGGTCATCGCGGGCTCGCTCCAGCAGAGTCCGGAACTCTTCCGAGATCCGCAGCTCACGCCGGTTCGCGCGTGCCAGCCGTACCTCGTATCGATCCTCCTGGGCGTTGTACTCAACGAGCAGGTCGGGCACGACCGGCGGCGCCTCGCGCTGAACGACATCGAGGCCCGGATGCAGCGACAGCCGGCCAATGACGCCGATGGCCGCCTTCACGTCTTCCAGATCCGCATCGAGCGCCTTGGCAATCGCCGGCAAGCGGTTTTTCTGCAAGTCGTCGAAATGCTCGCTGAGGATCCGCCGTTCCAGCGTGTTGTCCCCCGGTAGCGCGGCGAGCTGCAAGAGGAGGCATTCCTGAAGCGAGCGCGCGGCGATCCCCGGCGGATCGAGCCGCTGCACCGCGGCCAAGGTGGCCTCCAGCTCCTCTTTCGTGGCCGGCGGATCAAGATCCTGCGCAATGCTCTCCAGCGGCGTCTCCAATCGCCCGGTCTCTTCGAGCTGGTCGATGATGCGCAGCCCGATCGCCCGCGTGCGGTCGTCCACGTCCGCCAGATTCCATTGTTGGATCAGGTATTCCTGGAGGCTGATAGGCCGGGCAGCCGTGTTGGCCATCGCGTCCAGCTTGCCTTCGGCCTCCTCCAGCTCCCGGGCGCGGGACTTCGTCCCCCGGTATTCCGGGTCGTCCTCGATCCAGTCGTACTCCCGCACCAGATTGTCGAGCCGCGCGAAGTCGCTTGCGCCACCGTCCTCGACGATCAGCGCCTGCTCGTCTTCCCCACGTTCGTCCTCGGCAGCCGGCGGCTCGGCGAGCGGGACCTCCTCCTCCGGAATCACCTGTTCCAGCGCCGGGTTCCCGTCCAGCTCCTGCGCAATCCGCGACTCCAGCGCCAGCGCGTTGAGTTGCAGAATATCCATCGCCTGGATCAACTGCGGCGTCAGGCGCAGTTGCTGCTGGAGAAGTGTCCGCGGAACTTGCGACAGAATCTGTGACATCGGCCCTCGGGCCCGTCCGGCTCCACGTGCGGGGCAATCGGCGGCGGCCCGGCCGCTGCGGCCAACAGGAAGGAAGGCGGCCGACGATCGTCGCCGCACCTTGCACAACGCGTGTTCAACACGTAAGGATACGGGGTGCACCGATGCCCGTCAAAGGAATCGACGCCCGCCGCGGGCCATCCAGGCGTCGAGCCGCGCCGGACGTCCCCCGGTACGGTCTCTATCATTCTGGCATCGGCAAACGATCGGCCGCACCACGCGGACAGCAGCTAGGTGTTTAGCGCGGCCCCAAGGCCGGCAGCTTCGTGGAGCCCGAAACATGTCCTATAAGACCTGTGTCGTCCCCGACGGCGAGAGAATCCAGTTCCACCCCCAAGGGTTGCGCGTGCCGGACCGGCCCATCATCCCGTTCATCCGCGGCGACGGCACCGGACCGGACATCTGGCACGCTGCCCAAATCGTCTTCGATGCCGCCGTTCAGCGCGCGTATGGCGCACACCGTCGGGTCGCGTGGATGGAGGTCTTCGCCGGCGAAGTGGCACATCAGCGGTTCGGCACTTGGCTGCCGGACGACACGGTCGAAGCGTTTCACGAGTTTCTCGTGGGAATCAAAGGTCCGCTGACCACGCCGGTCGGCGGCGGCATCCGCTCGCTGAATGTGGCCCTGCGGCAGATACTCGACCTGTACGTCTGCTTGCGGCCCGTACGTTACTTCCCCGGCGTGCCGAGCCCCGTGCGGCGGCCGGAGCTGACCGACATGGTCATCTTCCGGGAAAACTCGGAGGACATCTACGCCGGGATCGAGTTTCAGCACGGCACGCCGGACTGCGACCGCTTCAAGAAACTGTTCGCGGAGGCGTTTCCGGCGTTGTTCCAGAAGATTCGCTTCCCGGAGACGAGCGGCATCGGGATCAAGCCGGTCAGTCGAGATGGGACGCAGCGTCTGGTGCGCGCCGCGCTGCGGTATGCGATCCGCCATGGGCGCCGCAACGTGACGCTCGTGCACAAGGGCAACATCATGAAATTCACCGAGGGCGCCTTCCGCGACTGGGGTTATGAGATCGCGCGGGCGGAGTTCGGCGCCGTGCCCTTGGACGGCGGACCCTGGCTGGTCATCCAACCGGATGCGGCCGCGCCGGAAAACCTCCGGCCGCGACAGCCGCTCGTCATCAAGGACGTGATCGCGGACGCGTTCCTACAGCAGATTCTGACGCGGCCGGAGGAATACGATGTCATCGCCACGTTGAATCTGAACGGGGACTACATCTCCGACGCGCTGGCGGCCTGCGTGGGAGGCATCGGCATCGCACCGGGCGGGAACATCAACTACGAAACCGGTCACGCGGTGTTCGAAGCGACGCACGGCACCGCGCCCAAGTACGCGGGTCAGGACAAAGTCAACCCCGGTTCGCTGATCCTCAGCGGCGAAATGATGTTCCGCTATCTCGGATGGAACGAGGTGGCAGACCTCATCATCGCGGGCATGGAGCGCACGATCGCCGCACGGACGGTCACCTATGACTTCGCCCGGCTGATGGAGGGAGCGACACTGCTGAAATGCTCCGAGTTCGGCCAGGCCGTGGTCCGGAACATGGGCTGACGGCCCGGGCTGCTGCCGGCGCGTCAGGCCGCCGGCCGCCGGGAAAGACGGGCCGCCGGCCGCGGCGCTCCCTTGCAAAGCCCGGGCGACCCGTGAAAAATGATGCCTCGCGGTCAGAGTTTCGAAACCCACGATCCCGGTTTGGCGTCCAGATATCAAAGGAGAGACGCATGAATCCCATCGCACGAGCATTGCTGGGGACAGGTTTACTGGCGCTTCTGACAGGCTGCGGCGTGACCGGCCACTGGAGAATTCATTCGATCGAGCCGGAAGCCGCCAAGGAGCACTTTCAGATCCATTGGATGACGTTGAGCGACGACGGAACGTACAAGGCCTGTGGCATGGAGGGCGGCCAGCACAAGCTCCTGACGGGGACCTATACGTACGACGCCAAAGAGAAGGTGCTGACCTTCAAGACCGACGGCAAGACGCGGAGCTACCACGCCGAGGTCGTCGGGATGGGCGACGAGCTGAAAGTCACCGGCGGCCAGAAGGGCAAGGAGTGGTGCGCCATCATGAAGAAGGCGTGCCAATGCAAGGGAGAGTGCAACTGCCCGGAAACGGGGAAGCCCTGTCCGGAGCACGCCGAAAAGAAACCGGAAGCCGTGAAGGAAAAGGAAGCCGCCAAACCGGAGGCCCAGAAGCAGGAGGCCAAGAAGGCCGAACCGAAGAAGGCGGAGCCGGCTAAGAAAGAAGAAAAGAAGCCCAAGGAAAAGGGTGAGGGCCCGGAGAAGGCCAGCGGCAAGAAAGGCTAGTTCTCCGCGGTCGCGGTAAGACGTCCGCGCAGGGGCTTCGGACCAAATGATCCGAAGCCCCGCTTTATTGGACGCCATCGCCGCCCCGCCGGAAGACGCCGGTCCCCAACAAACGACGAGCGTCACCAAGCCCCGCATCCGTATGCTGATCCACGATTGGACGGCGCGCTATCCGAACTTCGCACGCCAGTGCCGGGCCGTCGCACCACTTGCCCGACGGGTTCGGATCGAGCGCGCCAGCAGTTTGCGAATTCCGATTTAGACCGGCGGGGGGGCCAGCACTATACTCCTTCACAGGTGTGCTCGCTTTTCGGGCCGGAACATCGCTTCGTGACTTGTGCGTGTGAGGAAGTTCTATGGCGCGCCTGTTCGACGACATTACGAAGACCATCGGCAACACGCCGCTGGTGCGCATCAATCGGATCATCCGCACGTCCGCCACTGTTTACGCCAAATTGGAAGACTTCAATCCGCTCAAGAGTGTCAAAGACCGCATCGGCGTCGCGATGATCGAGGATGGGCTGAGGACGGGCCGGATCCGCCCCGACACGACCATCATCGAACCCACTTCGGGCAACACCGGCATCGCGCTGGCGATGGTCTGCGCGGCCAAGGGGCTCCGGCTCATCCTGACGATGCCCGAGAGCATGAGCCTCGAGCGCCGCGCCGTGCTGCGCCAGTTGGGCGCTGAAGTCGTGCTGACTGAGGCCGCCAAGGGGATGAAGGGGGCGGTCGCGAAGGCGGAAGAGCTGGCCGCCGCGACCCCGAACTCCTTCATGCCGCAGCAATTCAAGAATCCCGCCAACCCGGAGATCCATCGGCGAACGACCGCCGAGGAGATCTGGAACGACACCGACGGCCGGGCCGATATCCTCGTCGCCGGCATCGGCACGGGCGGAACGATCACGGGGGTCGGCGAAGTGATCAAGAAGCGCAAGCCGTCATTCCGGTGCGTGGCCGTGGAGCCGGTGCATTCGCCGGTGATCACACAGAAACGGGCCGGGCAGGAGCTTCAGCCCGGGCCGCACAAGATTCAGGGCATCGGGGCCGGCTTCATTCCGGATATTCTCAACCTCGACGTCATCGACGAGGTTGTGCAGGTGAGCAACGACGACGCCTTCGCCTGGGCCCGGCGGGCCGCCCGCGAAGAGGGCATTCTGTGCGGGATCAGCTCCGGGGCAGCTCTGTGCGCGGCGAACCAGGTCGCAAGCCGGCCCGAGAACGCCGGCAAGATGATCATCGTCATCCTGCCTTCCGCCGGGGAGCGATACCTGTCCACGCCGCTGTTCGAGCAGGCCCCCGAAAAAGCAGGTAACACGGCTGCCTCGGCGGTTGGGGGCGACGCGGGCATCTAAAGGGCGAGAAAGCAGCCGCACGCGTTCCGCGCCGGGTATTCGCCGGCCGCGGAACGACGGCGGCCTTGCGCGCGGCGGCCCCGCTTCGCTATCATCCCGACATGCCGCCGTCGCGCAGTGTCGTTTCGTCGGCCAAACTGATCGCGGTGTGCACCCTGCTGTCGCGGATCACCGGTCTGGTCCGCGACATCCTGCTGGCGCAGGCGTTCGGTCTGGGATGGGTTCAGGACGCCTTCTCCTACGCGTTCCAGTTCCCCAACCTGTTCCGACGCCTGTTTGGCGAAGGTGCCCTCGCCCCGGTCTTCGTCCCCACCTTCACCCGCACGCTGGAAAACGAAGGCCGCGCATCCGCCTGGCGATTGTTGGCGCGAACGCTGAGCCTGCTGACGATCACGCTCGTCGCGGTGATTCTGCTGATCCTCGGAATCATCGCGGTCATCTGGTTCGTGTTCCCGCCGGCGGCCGAACAGCGCGAACCGCGCGGACTGCTGCTGTCCCTGACGGCCCTGATGCTGCCGTTCATGCTCAGCATCTGCGTGCTGGCGCTGCTCTCCAGCATCCTGAACTGCGTGGGCAGCTTCGTTCCGGGGGCACTGGCACCCATCGTGCTGAATGTCGGGATGATCGCCGCCATCGGTTGGATCGCCCCCCGCCTGTACCCCGGCCAGCCGCGGGCGCAAGTGTACATCGTGGCGCTGGCCGTCCTGGCAGCGGGTGGACTCCAGCTCGCGGCGCTATGGCCCGCTTTGCGCGCGAACGGAGTAATACTCGGCTGGCGCTTCGAACCACGCGACCCGGCCATGCGGCATATGCTTCGCCTGCTCGTACCGGTCGCGCTGGGGCAGGGCGTCCTCGCCTTCGGCGTGTTTCTGGACGCCCAGGTCTGCACCTTGCTCACGCACGTGCACGGCACGCCGGACACCGTCCGCGTGCTCAACGTGACGCTGCGCTACCCGCTCGAGGAAGGGGCCCTCTCCGCCGTCACCTACGCCCAGCGCCTGTACCAGTTCCCGCTCGGCGTGCTGGTGATTTCGCTGGGGACGGCGGCGCTGCCGGCCTTCAGTCGGCTGGCAGCCCGCGCCGACTGGCCCGCCTGGATGCAGCAGGTGCGGCAAACGCTGCGATTGGCCGTCTTCGAAGGCGTGCTCGCGGGCACGATGATGATCCTGCTTGCCGAGCCCATCACACGTCTGCTCTTCGAGCGCGGCCGGTTCACGCCGGAGCACACGCTGCGGGCCAGTCGGGTGCTGGTCTTCTACGGCTTCGGCCTGTGGGCTTTCTGCGCCCAGCACATCGTGCTGCGGGCGTTTTACAGCGTCGGCGACGTCCGCACGCCTCTGGCCATCAGTGCCATATTGTTGCCGGTCAACGTCGTCCTGAACGTGGCACTCGTCTGGTTCAGCGAAATTCGTGAGTCGGCGTTCGCGATCAGTTCCGCCGTCACGTCCACCGCCTCCGTCATCCTCGGTCTGGTGATCCTCCGCCGCCGGGTGCAACTTCGCATCCTTGACGCCCGCACGTGGCGGGCGCTGGGGCAAATGGGCGCGGCGGCCGCTAGCACCGCCCTCGTGCTGTGGGCGAGCAGCCCGTACTGGTCGCGGCTCTCAGCGGCCCTGCCCAGGCCATTCCTTTCGCACGCCCTTCACGCCCTGGGCCTGCTCGGACTCGGAACGCTGACGTTTGTGATAGTCGCAGCGCTGCTCGGCTCGCGCGAGGTCGGGCTGCTTTTGCCTTCGCGGCGAAGAAAGCCAGTCGTGGACTCCTCCAGCGCGAAGCCGTAGCCCCGGCCGCGTCCTTCACCGCCATGTCATACAGATAAATGGTGAACGGCCCCTTGGTCGGACTGAACGCGTCGATCCGGAAGTACAAGCCCTCCCAGACGCCATTCGTGTGGTTCGGCGGCGGGTTCAGGTTCAAGACGCCGTTCCCGCTGAATGCGTACACCCCATACACCGCGTCGCAGGGATTGAACCGCAACTCGAACCACTCAAGCTGCGGCACGTACCGCGGGCAGTTCGGCACCCCGAACGCGTCGTATCCGCTGGCCCCGATGAATTCGATCACGGACGGCTGGTTGGGATTGAATCCCGTACCGTCCGCCGCACAACCCAGGTCGTGGTCATACGCATCGGTCTCCCGCACAGCCATCGCGATCCGCAGGGGCCCATTGCCGGGCGGGGCCACAATGACCGGCGTCGAATCGTCACTGACGTTCGTCCCGACCGTCTGACGGGCGAGATCCGGATGTTCGCTTTGCCCGCACAAGCGCATTTCATAGTACAGCCCTCGAGGACACCGTTACGCAAAAACGTCCCATAACTCGTCGGTCATTTGACCGGCTACCCCCGACGCCGTGCCGGCACGCATACAATTGATCTAGAACCCTGTGCGCTGTATGGTTTCCCCAGCGGGCGTACCGCCGCAGGTCCATTGGCGCCTCGGCAGGCTTCGCAGGCAGCGTATTGTCCGGCCGAGCGGGGGTTCCGGCCGAGGGTCGAGAATCGGGTGCGGGTACTTCCCCGCCCCAGCTTGACCAGCCGATAAAGTGGCTGGGATGGTGCCACCCTGAAGCGGTGGCTTCCAGAACTGCTGGTGACAGGTGTAAGCACATGGCTGCAAAACGACTTGGGATTATTGTAGGCGGTGGACCGGCGCCCGGAATCAATGCCGTTATTGGCGCTGCGACCATTCAGGCCATCAACTGCGGGTTTGAAGTCATCGGCTTCTATGACGGGTTCCGGCACCTGTGCGCGGATGAGTTTGACCCGCCGACGCACACGTTGCGGCTGGAGATAGCGCGGGTCGCCCGGATTCATTTCGACGGCGGATCGATCCTGCGCACGTCACGTCACAACCTGCTCGACGAAGAGGCGCTCAAGAAAACCAAGCGCGCCCAGGCGCATCCGGGTAAGGTCCAGACGGCGCTGGGCCGTCTGCGTGAGCTGGGCATCAACTGCCTGCTGACGATCGGCGGGGACGACACGGCCCTCAGCGCCCGTTTCCTCTCGGAAGCGGCCCCGGGGAGCCTTCGGGTTGTTCACGTGCCCAAGACGATCGACAATGATCTGCCGCTACCCCAGAACCAGCCGACGTTCGGTTTCTCGACGGCGCGGATGATCGGCTCCATGCTGCTGAAGAACCTGATGACCGACTCGCAGACGACGGGCCGCTGGTACCTCGTCAGCGCGATGGGGCGCAGTGCCGGCTGGCTCGCGATGTCCATCGGTCAGGCGGCCGGCGCCACCATCACCTTGATCCCGGAGGAGTTCGAAGAGCATAGCACCGTCCAGCAAATCGCGGACGTTCTGGAAGGCTCGATCCTCAAGCGCCAGGTCATGGGGCGCTGCGACGGCGTCGCCGTGCTCGCGGAGGGGCTGGCGTACCGGCTGGGGGACCGGGAGGAACTGGAGAGACTGCTGGGACACGAGGTTCCGCTTGATGCAGCCGGCCACCTGCGCTTGTCGGAAATCCCGCTGCTGGAGCTGCTGAAGAACGAGCTGCGGGCCCGCTTCAAGGCCCGCGGGGAAAACCTGCCGCTGGTGACGCACAATATCGGCTATGAGCTACGCTCGGCCGATCCCACGCCCCATGACATGGCCTATTGTCGCGCCCTGGGCTACCACAGCATCCGGCTGTTTATGGAGAAGTCCGAAGCCAGTTCGGGCGTGATGGTAGCGCTGGTCAATGGCAACCTGACCACCGTCCGGTTCGATGACATCATCGACCCGGTGACCAACCGCACGAAGATCCGGTACGTGGACATCAACTCGGACGAGTACATGGTCGGGCGCGCGTACCAGATCCGCCTGGAGCGCAGCGATCTGGAGAACCCGATCATGCTTGCCAGACTGGCGGCGGCAGCCCACATGTCGCCGGCGGACTTCAAGCAACGCTACGAGCGGGCGGCCACGCGGCTGTCCGAACTACGGGCTGGGCAGCATGCCCATTCCGCGCCCGCCCCGGGCAACGCTCAGCCCGTCGCGACCGGCTGAGCACGCCGGTCCGACAAACAGCTTGCACCACGCGGAGCGCGATTGGTCGACGGTAGTCGCAGTGCGGCGGCGGCGATATGATCGGCCCGCGTTAACCAACAACGCCGGATGAACTGCATGCCCGAGCCGATCCGTTATGTCAGCACGAACCGCGCCGTGCCCCCCGTCACGTTGGCCGAAGCGCTCTTGCAGGGACAGGCCGGTGATCGCGGACTCTTTTTGCCGGATCGGTTTCCGCAGCTTGCCCTGGAAGAGCTCGCGCCGCTCAAGGGCCGGCCGTACTGGGAGGTGGCCGCGCGCGTCCTCGGCCCCTATACGGAGGGCACCTTCGCTGCGGACACGCTCCGGTCACTGTGCGTGGACGCTTACAACTATGAAGTCCCGCTCGAACCCGTGACGGGCCGTCAGTACCTGCTGCGCCTGGATCGCGGTCCGACCGCTTCTTTCAAGGACTTTGCCGCCCGCATGATGGCCCGCTGGATGAGCGTGCTCATGGGCCGGCAGGACGGCGAGCTTGTGATCCTGACGGCGACCTCCGGCGATACCGGCAGCGCGGTCGCCCACGCCTACTTCGGTGTGCCGCGCGTGCGCGTGGTCGTCCTCTTTCCGCCCGCCGAGGTTTCCGATCGCCAGCGGAAGCAAATGACGACCATCGGCGGCAACGTGGCGACCATCGCGGTGGATGGCAAGTTCGACGATTGTCAGGCGCTGGTCAAACGCGCCTTTGCCGATCCGGCGTTAGCGCGCCTCCGGCTGACATCCGCGAACTCGATCAACATCGGTCGGCTGCTGCCGCAGAGCGTGTACTACGTGTACGCGTGGGTGAATCTGGCTGACGTGCGCCGGCGCGAGCCCATCGTTTTCAGCGTACCGTCGGGCAATTTCGGGGACATGATGGGCGCGGTGATCGCGGCCCGCATGGGCCTGCCGGTTATGCGGATCGTCATCGCCACGAACGCCAACGACGAGGTCCCGCAGTATCTGCGCACCGGACGGTACGAGAAGATCAGTCCGTCGCGGGTGTGCATTTCCAACGCGATGAATGTCGGCCACCCCTCGAATCTGGCGCGACTCGTCGCGGTGTACGGCGGGTGGATGGACGAGACCGGCGTCGTACGTGCGTCACCGGACTTAACTGCCATGCGCCGCGACCTGTATGCCGTCAGCATCAGCGATGACCGGACGCGGGCAACGATCCGGGACGCGTACGAACGCTTTCGCGTCCTTCTGGAGCCGCATGGGGCCGTGGGCTGGGCCGGGTTGCAGCAATTCCTGGCCGAGCACCCGGAGCACCAGGACCGGCTGGCGGTCTCGGTGGAAACCGCCCACCCGGCGAAGTTCCCGGAGGAAATTCAGGCGACGATCGGCGTGAACCCGGCAGTTCCCCCGAGTCTGGCCGGTCTTGATGAGCGCCCGGAACATTACGAACGCATGCCGGCAAACTACGAGCGCTTCCGCGATTGGCTGCTGGCTCATTTCTGACCGACGGAAGGTTGCGACCGCACCCACGTGCCTGTAACGGCTGCCGAAGAGAAACGCCGGGCGCGATCTCGCCCCGCGCGGTTACGTGTCTGCCCCCTACGGGCCGATGCTGCGGGCGCGGTTGGCCGGCTCGGTGACGTAGGTGTAGAACTCCTTCTCCGTCACCGCTCCCTCCGTGCGGCTGGTGACGACTCGGCTTTTTGTGAGGATCAGGAAAAGTGGTTTGCCCTGATAGTTGAATTCCACGCGCAGACGGTTGGACGCGGCGTCACTGCCGAGCGCGATCCGGCAGCAGACGACGCGCGTCAGTGGCGTGCGGGCCCAGCGTTGGCGAAAGACTTCACGCTCGTTCCGTGCATGCACGGGGTCGTTCGGCTCGTACAGATACAGAAAGACCCGGTGTCCCGGGTCGCTCAGCCGGGCCAAGGCAGCGTCCAGGTCATTCTCAATCCAACGGATCGGCGGTCCGCTCGTGGCGGCCACCTGATTGATGACCAGCAGCGCGCCAAGCAAGGCCAGGAAGACAACGACCGCCCACGCGGACACACCTTTGCGGGGCGGCAGCGGTTCCGCCGGTGCGGCCGAATCGGAAGAAGAATTTTCCGACATGCACGATTCCTGCGGGCGTCGCGCCGGCGACGGCACATAACCACTGTAACAGCGTACAGTCGCTTCGTAAACCGACGGCCCTGTCCGGCCGCGACGCACGCGAAAGCAACGCGCGCTCCCAGCCTGTGTCCCTCTCCTCGGTCCGGCGCGGCCCGCGACCGGCTGCGCGGTGTGACCCGCGGCTGCCGACCTTTCGCGGATTGGCGTTCGCTGGAGGCGCGGGGTTTCGCCCCCCGGAGGCCTGGCGGGCGGCCGCGCCCGAAGATGTCCGCCGTGACACCCGATAGAATCTATCGTCGGACCTCAGCAGGAGTCGCGTGTGCAGCGGACGTTTCCCCCGGAACTCGAGAAGGAACGCCGGGCCATTGAGGAAGTGGCCCGTCAGGAGGGACTGGATTTTTTCGAGACCATCTTCGAGATCCTGGATTTCGACCAGCTCAATCAGGTCGCCGCGTACGGAGGGTTCCCGCAGCGCTATCCGCATTGGCGCTTCGGCATGGAGTACGAGCGACTGCGCAAGCAGCATTCCTATGGGCTGGGGCGGATCTACGAGATGGTCATCAACAACGACCCGTGCTACGCCTATCTGCTGGCCGACAACGATTTCGTGGACCAGAAGACGGTCATGGCCCACGTGTACGCGCACTGCGACTTCTTCAAGAACAACGTCTGGTTCAGCAAGACGAACCGCAAAATGATGGACGGCATGGCCAACCATGCCACGCGCATCCAGCGCCATATCGAGCGCGAGGGGGCAGAAACCGTCGAGCGATTCATCGACGTCTGCCTGAGCCTCGAAAACCTGATCGATCCATACCTGCCCTTCATGAAGCGCCAAGACGAGAACCGCCGGCCACCACGCATCACCCTGCGCGAACAGGTCGAACGGCGGGTCGTGCGGTTTCCCGCCAAGCCGTACATGGACCGGTACATCAATCCGCCGGAACGGCTGGCGGCGGAACGCGAGCGCGAGGAGAAGGCCGTTCAAAGCCGGAAGCGGGCGTTCCCCGCGCAGCCGGAGCGCGACGTGCTGCTGTTCCTCTTGCACCATGCGCCGCTGGAGGACTGGCAAGCGGACATCCTGGACATCATCCGCGACGAGGCGTACTACTTCGCGCCCCAGGCCCAGACGAAGATCATGAATGAGGGCTGGGCCACATACTGGCATTCCCGCTTGATGACGCGCTATCACCTGCGCGATCATGAGCTGATTACCTACGCAGACCATCACTCCGGGACGCTGGCCACCGCCCCCGGTCGCCTGAACCCGTACAAGCTCGGGGTCGAGCTGTTCCGGGATATCGAGGACCGGTGGAACCGGGGGCGCTTCGGCAAGGAATACGAGGAGTGCGAGTCGATCGAGCAGCGCCGCACGTGGGACCGCAAGCTTGGCCTGGGCAAGCAAAAAATCTTCGAGGTCCGCCGGGTCCACAACGACGTGACCTTCATCGACGAGTTTCTCACGCCCGAGTTCGTCGACCGGTTCAAGCTCTACCACTATCGCATGGATCCCGCCACCGGCCGGATGGTCGTCGTGAATCGTGACTTCAAGACCATCAAGCAGACGTTGCTGTTCATGCTCACGAATCACGGCGACCCGTACATCTACATCGTGGACGGCAACTACGCCAACCGCGGCGAGCTGTACCTGGCCCACAAACACATCGGCATGGACCTCGACTTGAAGTACGCCGCCGAGACGCTGCGCAACCTGCACCTCCTCTGGCGGCGGCCCGTGCACCTCCAGGCCCGCATCAAGGACGACATGCTGCTGCTGAGCTGCGACGGCGACAACGTCAAACAGCAGAAAATCCGCGACGACCTGCCCAAACCGGCGCACTCGCTGGTCGCCTGACCACCGCGGCCGCCACCATGCGCCCCCGCCACGGAGCCCGCTGGCCCTCACGAGCGGCGAACGCTCAACGCTCGAGCCGGGCTTCCGCCAGATCGATCTGATCGCCGGTCTTGTCCCCCAGATCCAGACCCACCAGCCGCAACTGCCGGGCACCAGCCAGGGGAATCGCCACCGGCGACGGCGGATCGGACGCCCGCAGGGGGCCGCAGGTCTGGACCCGCCGATCGTCGAGGAATATGTCCACCACCGCCAACCCGGATGCGTACCGGTTCAAACCGACGGTGGCCGCGAAACGGCTGAACCCGGCGGGCAGATCGTACACCAGTTCGAACGGGGCGTGCGTGCCGAGACCACGCGGAAACAGGCGGTCGCCCAGCGCCAGTGCGCTGCCATCGACGGACGCGTCCTGCCGCAAACGCCCGTAGCCCTGCTGATGCCGCACCGGCGTCAGAGTGCTCAGGTAGACCACGTCCGTGCTGCGGCGCGCCGACGTCGCGAATTGAATGTTGCGGACCGCGACCGACACCCCCAAGAGCAGGGCGAGAACGAGGGCGGCGACCGTAAGCCGCCGATACCAGCCAACGAGGCGTGACGGTGCCAGGAGCTCCGGAATTTCGAGCGGAAGCCGCGTGCGGGGCTCGGTCCGGCTTTCCGATGCATCCACCGGCGATGCCGTGCCGACTTTAGACGACGGACGCGCGGTCACGAACAAGACGATGAGCAGCGTCGCGGCCACCAGCAGCAGCACGGCCGCCAGTTCGCGGCTCAAACCGCCGGGCGGCATGACCACGGCCAGGTTGAGCAGGAACGCGACCGACACCAGGGCGTAGGCGCGCTCGCGCCACGCGCCGCCAACTGCCCAGAGCGGCAGCACGGCCAGCGCCGGAAACAGGTAGCGCTCGTGCATCTGCGTCGGCACGAGGAAGAACGTCAGGGCAAGCAAACCGGCCGTCAGCAGGCGTGCGCCGGGCGTCGTGTGTCGGCTGTACACGGCGAGGATCGCGGCGACCGTGAGCGCGAACAACCCCAGCGCCAGCCGTCGCCACGTCAGCCACGTGACCCAATGGGACGCCTCAAGCGGCCGGTCGTTGTCGGCGGCGACGGGCACCAGCCAGGCCGGCACGGTGTCATCCCGGGCGCCCGGCTGGTCAGACAGGTACCACAGATTGAACGCGTAAAACGAGCGGTACGGATACTGTCCGACGACCTTCACATAGCCCCGCGTCAGAACGTCCCGCGCCGTCTTCGTCAGCACGAACGGGGCGAGGACGGCCACCGCCGCCACGGCAGTCCCCGCCAACCCGCGGCTCACCCCACGCCAGCGTCGCTGCCGATACAAGTCAAGTACGATCAGCGGCACGAACACAATAGCCTGAAGCTTCTGGAGGATGGCCAGCGCCATCATCAGACCGGCGGTCCAGGACCGACGCCGGTTGAGCGCCACGCAGGCGCCGAGCGCGAAACAGGCATGGATGCTGTCTGTCTGTCCCCAGTAACCCGTCAGATATACGGTGGCAGGGTTGAGGAAGTACAAAGCAGCCGCAGCGACTCCGCCGCGCGGCTCCAAGAGTCGGCGGCCCTCCCAAAAGAGCAACAGGGCGATGGCGACGTCTGCCAGATACGCCGGCCCGCGCAGCACGGCGCGCAAGCGGGCCTCGTCCTCCAAGGCTGGGTCCGCCCACGACGAAATCGCCGCTACGGCACGCATGGTAAGCACGTATAGCGGCGGGTAGTCGCAGATCGGTCCATCGCCCCGGTAGAGCCCCTTCAACCCGCCGGCATGCAGACTGCGGGTCCACCGCACGTACCAGCCCAGATCGTGATGCCCGGGGCTCGCGGCGAGCACGGCGCGAACGACAAGGCCGATCGCCAAGACGAGGAGCAACCCCCGCCACCCGCCCGCTTTCCCCGTGGTTTCGCGGGATGCCTCCGCATGGTCTACAGTTGTTTCCGCGACGGATGAAGCGCCCGCGCTGCTCGCGCTCACGGAGAGAACCTCATTCCCGCTGTGGCCCACGTGCGCGATCGGCTCGGCCTTCGTGCACGAATCTCAATCGGAATTCACAAACCTGCGGCGCGCTCGCTCAGAACCCGCCACGCAAGTGGCGGGACGGCCCGACACTGGCGTGCGGGGTTCGGATAGCGCCCCGTCGAATCGTGAATCGTCATATAGACCCCAATCTCGTGACGATCTCGGATCGACCTCATCCCGAGCTCGGACGCAACAGGGCTTCGAACTCCTCTTCCGTCAGCACGGGGACACCCAGCGCGCGGGCTTTGTCGAGCTTGCTGCCCGGAGACTCGCCGACCACCACGAAATCGGTCTTGCGGCTCACGCTGTCCGTCGGTTTGCCGCCGTGCTCCTTGATCACGCGCTCAATCTCGCCCCGCGAGTAGTTTCGGAGCGTGCCGGTGACGACGACGGTCTTGCCGGTCAGCACCCCGGCCGCGCGCGGAGCGGCTCTGGGCTGCGTCATGTTTACCCCGACCGCCGCCAAATCCCGGATGACCGCCCGGCCCGCGGCGCTGTGCAGCCATTGCCACACCGACGCCGCCACCTCCGGTCCGATGCCCTCGACCTGCTGGAGGGCGGCCGGGTCAGCGGCGACGAGGGCGTCCATGGTCCCGAAGTGTTCGGCCAACAGTTCCGCCGTCGTAACCCCTACATGCCGGATGCCCAGCGCCGCCAGCAGTCGCGCCAGCGGCTGCCGCTTGCTCGCCTCGATTCCCGCCAGCAGTGCGTCCGTCCGTTTCTTGCCCAGCGTAACGGGGATCCGCCGGAGCTCGCCCTTGATGACGCGTTCCTGGACGGCGAATTCCAGCTTGACGAGTTCCTCGCGCCGCTCGTGCAGCCGGTAGATGTCCGCCAGCCCGTGCAGATAGCCGCGCTCGACGAGTCGGGTGATCAGGGCGCCGCCCAGCGCTTCGATGTCCATCTGGTTCCGCCCGCAGAAGAACCGCAGTCGCTCGACCAGTTGCGCGGGACACCCCGGATTAATGCACCGCAGGTACACCCCGCCCTCGTCCTGCACGACTTCGCCGTTACACTCAGGACACCGGGTCGGCGGACGGACCGGACGGGCGTCGGACGGCCGCTGCGCGCGGTCCACGGCCACGACCTGGGGAATGACCTCGCCAGCCTTCTCGATCGTCACCGTGTCCCCGATGTGCAGGTCCAGCTCCCGCACGCGATCGAAGTTGTGCAGCGTCGCCCGCTTGACCGTCGTGCCTCCCAACTGGACGGGCGCCAGATTGGCCACCGGCGTGATCGTTCCCAGCTTCCCCACCTGAAAATCGACCGACAGCAGCCGCGTCTGGGCCTGCTCGGCGGCATACTTGTAGGCGATGCACCAGCGGGGCGCTTTGCTGGTCGCCCCCAGACGCTCCCGCTGGTCAAAACGCTCGACCTTGATGACGAGTCCGTCGGTGTCGTAGTCCAGCGTGTGTCGGCGGGCGTCCCATTCCTGCACGAACGCGATCACCTCTTCGATGTCGCGACACCGTCGGGCGTACGGGCTGGTCGGCAGGCCCCACGCCCGCAGCAGCGCGAACAGTTCGCTGTGGGTGCGCACCTCCGGTGGCGGCTCGATGACGCCCACCCCGTGCGCCTGGAACAGCAGGCCCCGCCGGGCCACCTCCCGCGCGTCGAGCTGTTTCAGTGTGCCCGCCGTCGCATTCCGCGGGTTGGCAAAGGGGGTCTCGCCGGCCGCGATTCGCCGCTCGTTGAAGTCTTCGAAGTCCGGTCGGGGCCAGTACACCTCCCCGCGCACCTCCAGGATGCGCGGCCAGCCACGGCCGTGGAGCGTCAGCGGAATGCTGCGGATGGTCCGCAGATTCTGCGTGATGTCATCACCGGTCTCACCGTCGCCACGGGTGGCTCCCAGTACCAGCTTGCCATCCTCATAGCGCAACGACACCGCCACCCCGTCGATCTTCGGGTCCACGACGTACTCATAGGGCTCGCCTTCCAGCCCCTTGCGGACGCGCGTGTCGAACTCGCGCAGTTCCGCCGGCGAATAGGTATTGTCGATCGACAACATGGGGACGGCGTGCCGAACGTGGACGAACCCCTCCAGCGGACGCTCGCCCACCCGTTGCGTGGGCGAGTCGGGCGTGATCAGGTGCGGGAACGCGGCTTCCAGGTCAGCCAGCTCACGCAGCAGCGCGTCGTACTGCTGGTCGCTGATCTCGGGCGCGTTCTGCACGTAATACAGAAAATCGTGCCGGCGGATTTCCTCCCGCAGAGCGGCGATGCGCTGCGCGGCCTGCGCCTCGTCCCGAGCGCCCGGCCGCTGTCCGCTCGCCTGAGTACCGTCCATGCCACCCGTTGCCTTCGCCACGCGCCCGGCGCCGCCGTCTACTCGCCATCGCGGTCGCCTGCCGTCGCGACCGCCGCCGCCGGCCGCGTGGCCACCTCCATCTCCAGCCCACGGAGCGTCACCGCACAGGTCGCGGAACGGCCTTCCGGAACCTCCACCCGCGTCTGACCGGCGACGAACACGTCCACCGCGTCCCCGGGGGCCAGCGTCAGCGTGAATTCCACCTGCTCGCGTGACGACCGGCGGACCGCTCCGTGCTCCGCGGCGTGCTGCGCCAGCGGCACGTCCCGCAGCAGACGGCCCCGCTCCAGCCGCGCGTACAACCGCAGCCCCACAAACGCGTCCGTCCCCCCGGGCGTCTCGGGCGCTTGGGTCTCGAACTCGTACTCGAACTGCACGCGACACGCGAAGTCGGCCTGCCGATCCGTCCCGTTCCGCAGCGCGTGGCCAATCTGAAACAGGGCCTCGGACTTGCCGCCGTTCTCCACAGCGGCCGACGCACGGGCCGCGCCCTCGGGGCGCGCGTAGGCGTCCACCTCCGCTGTGCCGGCCAGGCCGGGCTCGCGCGCCGCCCGGGCCAGCGTGATGTTGAACGGCTGCTCCTGCGGAAGTCGCACGGTCATCCCTTCGACCCGGTTCAGGACCATCGGCGTGGGTCGCGCGGCCAGCTCCCGGCCGAACTGGGCACTCATACAGCCGGCGAGCAGAAGCGGCCCGGCCAGCAGCGGTACAAGCCCGCAGGGCCAGCGGTGAGCGGCGCGAGGGATTCCCATGGTTCGGCTCCCACGTAGCGTGCACGTCGCGCAGCCGGTGAAGCTGCCGGCCCGGCACGTCAACGGCATTGAAACGTTACCTCGACCGACAGGCAAGCCGACCTTGGGCCATTGCCCGCGATCACACGCCCCGGCACGCGGCCAGCAACCCGAAGTGCCCGCAGTTCCGACCCTCGCGCCGCAGGGAGTAGAACAGCTCGGGCCGGCAAAGCGTGCAGATCCCAGCCAGCTCGATGTTTTCTGCACGCACGCCCGCCGCCAGCAGTTGCGCCCGGTTGGCCTCCCACAAATCAAAGTACAGGCGGCCTTCCCGCCGCACGAAAAAACGCTCGCGTCCGTCGAGCTCCCCGGCGGCGGCGTAGACATCGTCCTGTACTTCGTAGCAGCATGGCCCGGCGCCCGGGCCGATCCCGGCCCGCAGGTGGGCCGGCCGACACCCAAACCGCGATGAGAGCAAGGTGATCAGACGCGCCGTCAGGCGCGCAACGGTGCACCGCCAGCTCGCATGCACCAGGCCAACGATCCGCTCCACCGGGTCGTACAGCAGAACGAGTGGACAGTCCGCGGAGAAGGTCATGAGCGGCAGGTCCGGCACTTTCGTAGCCACCGCGTCCGTGCGCGGCAGCGGGCCGCCCGGTGTCGGCTCCTCCAGCAAGGCGATGCCCGTCCGGTGAACCTGCTGGCAATAGTGAAGCGCGGCGGGATCGAGTCCCCAGTCCTGCACCATCCGGGAGCGTTGGCTGGCGCCCTCCTCGCGGCTGTGCGGTGCGACGTTCATGGGTCGCGTGGAGAAAGCGTGCACAAGCCCGGGTTCCTGACGCAGGCGCTCGAACTGGGCGTAACGACGACCGTGAACTTCCACCAGGTGCATTACGTCACCCCCACTTCCAGCAGAACTTTCGTATTCTCCGGCCGCGCCGCCGCCGCGAAGGCCTCCCGACCGCGCGCCAGGGGATAACGCGCAGTAATCAACTCCCGCACTCGCACCCGGCGGGTCGCCAGCAAGTGCAGCGCGCGCGAAAAGTCGCCGCAGCGATTGCCCACGATCCGTACCTCGTTGACCACGACCGGCGCCAGGTCGAGCGGCGCCCGGTCATGGCAGGTGCTTTTCAGCACGATCGTGCCTTGCGGCCGACATAGCGCTAACGCCATGGGCAAACCGTCCGGCGACCCGGTGCATTCCACGACGACGTCGTAGCAAGCCTCCCAGGGGCAGGATTCCACCGCCCGCGCATCCACGCCATACTCCCGAGCCAGCGCCAGCGACCGCGGATTCCGACCCCAGACGACCAGCTCGCAGCCTTGCAGGGCCAGGACCTGCGCGACCAGCAACCCCAGCCGTCCGGAGCCCATCACCGCCACCCGCGTGGTCGGCACGATCGGTTGCACGTCCAACACGTGGGCGGCCGCCGCCAGCGGCTCGACGAACACCGCCTCTTCATCCGAGAGGCACGCGGGAACAATGCGGCAGTTCGCCTCGGGCACAGCGACATATTCGGCAAAGGCCCCGTTCCGGCCCGCGATGCCCAGCACCGTACGCCGCGGGCAGTGGTTCGGCTGACCGCGTTGACAGACGGGGCAAACGCCGCACGCGCAGTTGATCTCCGCCACCACGCGCTGCCCGACCCAGCGCGCCGGCCCCGCCACGACCGTGCCCACGAACTCGTGGCCGGGGATGCCGTGGAACTGCATGTAGCCCTGCACAATTTCCAGGTCCGTGGCGCAGATCCCCGCCTGATGCACGCGCACCAGCACCTCCCCCTCGGCGGGCACCGGGCGCGGGTATTCGTCGGTCAATTCCAGGCGAGACGGCGGATCTGAGGGAACCACCAGGGCACGCAAGGCGGGCTACTCTTCCTTGGCTCCCGGCCACAGCCAGCGCACCAGCTCCCGCGCGTTGTGGACCGCTTTCTCGAAGTCGTTGCGATAGGGCGGACGGCGCGATTCCGGGACCTCGCCGGCGTGAGCAAACAGTTCTGTCCGGTTCTCCTCGTACCACGCCTGCCACGCCGTCGGGTCCGCGTTGTGCGTCTGCCCCGTCAGCCGGACCAGCGAATCCTCGCACTGGTGCGCGACGGCGTAGTCCTCATCGCGCAGGCCGTCGATCAGCGCGCGGACCGTCTCATCGCTGGCGTCCGCCGCCAGCCCGCGGGCCGCAGCGATCCGCACGTGCCGGTCCGAATCGAGGTGCAGTCGATCGCGGAGCGTCTTGTGCGCCGCCGCCCGATACTCCTCCGGCACCCGCCCGCCGAGCAGCAGATCTGCCAGCCCCACCGTCGCATCCCAGCGGGACAAATCGTCCGGCGGGCGAACTTCGTGCGACGGATAGTCCCGGTAATTGAGAATCTTGAGAAGCGTCTCCGCGGCGCGGGGATCGCCGGTCCGTGCCAGAGCACGGATCGCCACACACCGCGTCTGCGGGTCATTGTCCAGGCAGGCAATCGCGATGAAGCCCTTGATCGCCCAGTCCTGCGCATACTGACGGCTGGCGGAAATGCGTGCCACGGCGTCCCGTCGCACGTCCGGGTCCTCGGACGACACCGCGAGAATCATGTATTGCTGGGGGGTCTTGCGCGGAGCAAGCAGCTTCTGGGCGGCTTCGTCGAGTCGCGCGTCGATTTTGGGCATCTGCTCCGAGCAGCCGGCCAGGACGAACAGCAACGCCCCGACGCTAGGGTACCGGGCTCGGCCGGCGCGGAAGATTGACATACCGCTCCGCCTCCACCAGCTCCACGTGCTCGATCGACTCATTCAGAAAGCGCGACCCCACACGCTGAAAGCGCGTCGGGTTGTCGCTGACGTAGCAGCGGATCGTACCCCGCGTGCTGCGGTCGGACAAGCTGTCGCTGGCGGCCAGATGACGCTGCACCGCCAGCGACGTCTCGCGGCCGCTGTCCACGATTGTCACGCCGGCGCCGAGAAACGCGGCAATCGCCGCTCGCAACAGCGGATAATGCGTGCAACCCAGGACCACGACCTGCACCGGTTGGGCCCGCAGGGGCGCCAGGTAGGTTTCCACCGTCAGCCGAACGATCGGATCGTCGCACCCGCGCCCCTCCTCCACCAGCGGGACGAACAACGGACAGGCCACGCCGATCACCGGTTGGTCGGGCGCGGCCGCATGGATCGCCCGCCGGTAGGCATCGCTGGCGATGGTCGCCTCCGTGCCTAAGACCGCGATGGGCCGCCCCTGCGCCAGTCGCACGGCGGCCTGCGCGCCCGGTTCCACGACGCCGATCACGGGCACGGGCAGCTCGCGGGCCAGGAAATCCAGCGCCAGCGCACTGGCGGTGTTGCACGCCGCCACGATCAGCTTCGGCTCGAACTGGAGCAGGAAGCTCGCTGTCTCCAGCGCGAATTGCGCCACCGTCGGCTGCGACTTGATTCCGTACGGCACCCGGGCCGTGTCGCCGAAATACACGACGTCCTCCTGCGGCAGAAGTTGCCGCAGGTGCCGGACCACAGACAGGCCGCCAAGTCCGGAGTCGAAGACGGCGAGGGGAGCGCGATTCATCCGGTCCTCCTTGACACGCGTCGGCACAGCGTAACGTTCCGACCGCTTCGCGCTAAGCGGCGTCCCCGCAGCGGCAGCCCCGCCGTCAGGGCACATCGTCCGGCGCCACCCACCGGCGCACAAGTCGCGACAGCGCGATCGCCGCCGCCGATGCGATCAGCATCAGTCCGCCTGCGACCAGCAGCACGTGCGGCTGTTCCTCCCAGGCCGCGGCAATGCCCCGCAGGTAGCGCTCGATCATGCGACCGGCAGGGCGATCCCACCAAAGCGCTAGCAAGAACCCCAGCGCCAGCCACGGGCCAAAGGGGATCAGCACGGTGGTCTTCAGCAGCAACCCGACGGTCCATCCCGCCAGCGCGATCCCCACGGACAGGACCAACCCCAGCAGCGCGATGTCCCATCCGACGGTGGCGCCCGCAGCGGCGAGGATGTAGATGTCGCCGACCCCAAAGGCCTCGCGCCCGTAAATCAGCGTAAAGAGAATCCGCATTACCCAGCCAACCGCAGCCACGAGCAGGGCGTCCCGCATGGCGACGACGGCGCCGGCCACCGGGACGAACGGCCCGCCGGCAGTCCAGCTCACGAGGCTTTCCCAGGCGCGCCAACACACGGGCATTTCTCGGACCAATTCATACGCGACCACCGCAGCGGCCGCGGCCGGAAGCAGGGCCGCCAGCTCACGCAGCGCCATCCGACGGGCCAGCGGGCGTTCGTCCTCGATCGCGGCGCGGATCTCCTCGTCGGCAGCCCGCTCCTGACCGCCAGCCAGCGCCGTGACGGCGAAAAGCGCGGCCAGCGCGAAGGCAACGGGCAGGTCGCGGCCCCCCGGCGCCGCGGACGCAGGCCAGAGCGGGAGGCTGACCAGCCACGCGACGAGCACGACGATAAGAACAACCGCCGCCGCGCCGCCGACCCGGGTCAGTTGGGGCTCGGGCTCATCCTCACTACCGGCAGAAGGTTCCTCGGATGGGTGCGGTTCCGGGACAGTCAGTGTGCGGCGCGCACGCAACCAGAGGGTCGCCGCGCCGACCATCAAGGCCGCAATGGCCGCCGCGGCCGTCGCATGCCGTGCGGCGGCCAAGAGCGGGGCCTCAGCCGGAGACGCCGCCCGGAGCAGCACGCCCACGACGATGACGAAGTTGGTGACGCGGATGTCGATCGTGTACGAGCGGATGTCCAGCCCCGCGCAGGTCACGAGGCCCGCAGCGAGCACCAGCCACGCGAACAGCAGGGTCCAGTCGCTCGGTAGCGCCGTGGGCTGTGGCCCGCGCCGGGCTTGGGCCACGAAGATCAGGTGGTACACCAGGACGAATGCGAGGCCGGTCACGGCCTCGATCAGCGGGTACCGAACGGAGATCGGTCCGCGGCAATGCCGGCAACGACCGCGGAGCCACGCCCAGCTCAGCAGCGGAATGTTGTCATACCAGGCGATGGACGCCTGACAGCGGGGACAAAATGAACGGCGGGGCTCCGTCGGTGTCAGGCCGACGCCCAGACGATAGACGACCACATTGATGAAACTGCCGACACACAACCCGCCCAGCCAAAGAAAAACCTCCAGGACCAGGTGGGGCATCAGGGCCGCCTCCCGGACGGGCCATGCTCGGCCAGCACGCGCAGCACCGCGTCGGCCACCTCCGCAATCGTGCGTTGCCCCGTCTCGACCACGTGGTGCGCAACCTCCGCATACAGCGGACCACGCCGCCGCAGAACCTCCCGCATCTCCTCCAGCCCGTCGAGCGGGGTCAACGCGGGCCGACGTTCGGCCGAGGTCGGATCCTGCGCGACACGCCGGCACAACTCCTCAGCCGGAGCGACGAGCCAGATGCAGACGCCGGCGGTTCGCAACAGCTCCCGATTCTCCGTCGCCAGAACCGCTCCGCCACCGACGCTGATCACCTGCTGCGACTGTCGCGCGGCGCCACGCAAGATACCGGTTTCCAACCGGCGGAAGAACGCCTCATCTCCCTCCTCAAACAGCGAACGGATGCTTTGGCCGGTCGCCGCTTCTGCCTGGGCGTCCGTGTCGATGAAGGTCCACCCCAGCCGGCGGGCCAACTCGCGCCCGACGCTGGTCTTGCCGCTGCCCCGCGCACCCACCAGGATCACATTCCTGATGCCGCGCAGTTCGCCGGTCGCGGAGTTCTCACCCGTCACGTGAAGACCGTATGCCGCAAGGTGCCCGTTGGCCGCTCCAGATCGAACAGCACGGCGTGCAGGCGCTCATGACCCTGCCCCGGATTGATGGCGAGCGTCTGACCGATCTGGTCGATGTACGCCCCGGTCACCTGGGGCGACTCGTGCACGTGCCCGTGCAGCGAAAGCACCGGCCGACGCTCCTCGATGAACCGGCGCACCGCCTGCGAGCCGATCGGATGCGCCACGCTGAACAAACGGTCCAGCCGGGAATCGTAAGGCGGCGCATGAGCAACCAGCACCCAAGGCTGTGCCGGCGTAACCACGTCGGCGAGCTCGGCCACCATCGACGGCTGCCGCGCGAAATACTCAGCCGCCGTCACCTCGCGCAGCCGTTGCTGGGCCGGGTCCCACTCCACGCCGTCGAACGCGGGCGGGGGATCGTCCGGCACGTCGCAGCGCTCGAAGTCCTTGGCCCAGTGGGGCGAGGGCGGTGTGCACTCGTAACCCAGCCATACCAGCCCCGCATAGTGCCATGGGCGACTACGGCTGAGCAGCATCAGTCGCCCCGCCGCATGCTGGACCTCCAGTGCCTCCCGAATCGGGACAATCTCGTGGTTCCCCGCCACACACGCCACCCTCAGGCGCGGGTTGCCGTCGCACCACAGCCGGACCCGGTGCATGAGTTCCTGCACCATGCGCGCGACCTGCGGCAGAACCGGAGCGTCGCGGTCCACATCGCGGAAAAGATCCCCGCCCAGTACGAGGAGATCCGGCATCTCAGCGCGGAGCAGTTCTCCGAGCTGCTCGTACAGCCGGACATCGCCATGCAGATCGCTCGTGAAGCAGACCCTCGTCGCCAAAACTACACCATGCCCACAGCAGTCTGTGGCCACTATGATCCGCCGCACTCTCCGTGACAGAGCGGCTCGCGCGGCGCCCGACCGACCCGTCACCGGTATTCTTAGGCCCCCCGGCGCCAATTGTCGAGGGCGGAACCGGCGCTCGCCCGGGCCAGCCGTAGAATTGATCGTTCAGTCTGTAGAACGCAACGGGCACCCAATACAGGCGGAATGGGCGATGTTTGAAATCACCGTGACCGGGCGCTTCATCGCACACCACCAGCTCCACACGCCGGACGGCACGTGGGAACCCCTGCATGAGCACGTCTGGGCCGTCACGGTCGGCGCGGCCGGCCCGCGACTGAACCGTCATGGCATCCTGGCAGACTTCGGGCATTTGCGACGCGAACTGGTCGCCGTGCTCGGTACCCTGGATCGGCGGACGCTGAATCGGCTGCCGACGTTCCGTAACGCGAACCCGTCCGCCGAGAACGTAGCGCGCTTTGTGGCCCAGCAACTGACCGACGCTGTAGCGGCACCGGCCCGTCTGGCCTGGGTGGAGGTCGAAGAGGAACCCGGCTGCAAAGCCCGCTACTTTGTGCCCCGCCCGCGCCGGACGCGCGCCCGTGCGCGGCGACCGGCGGTGCGCGACGCACGCGGCGCCAAGGCCCGGTGACAAAAACGCAGCGGGGCCCCGATCTTGCGACCGAGGCCCCGTCCGGCCCTGCGTCGCTATCGCGACGCGGCGCTTCTCACCCTCTGACTACGGACACGATGTTCCAATCGCTGCCACGAACGGGTCGATGTCTGCATACGTGACATCCCCGTCATTGTTCAAGTCGGCGTTGATCCACGGACACTCCGGGTACGGCCAGTTGGCCTGACCGCTGAGCGCTGTGACGAACAGATCGATGTCGGCGTAGGTGATCTCACCGTCGCAATTCAGGTCACCGGGGCAGCCCGCCGGATTCTGCGCGAAGAACGCCGTCACGGATTTATTTCCATCCATGAACAGCGTAGCGGGATTATCGGTGCCGCT
>Ga0209227_1000834_pt1 | contig 25630 bp, 21 predicted proteins | sample YNPBryantNP2012_FD_185815 | JGI IMG/M metagenome (GOLD analysis project Ga0209227, IMG submission 185815) | Anoxygenic and chlorotrophic microbial mat microbial communities from Yellowstone National Park, USA - YNP Bryant NP 2012 (SPAdes)... ...
TCTCTTCCACCTGGTACTTCGCAGAAGGATACACCGGCCCGGGATTCGACGAATGGCTGCTCATACTCAACCCATACTATTACTACTCGGTCGACGCCCGAATGGAGTTTTTCTTCTCCGACGGCACTTCAACCTCTCGCACCTTCGAACTCCCGCCGGCATCCCGCAACACCTTCAAGATAAACGACATCGTGGGCTCCCGCGACGTGGCCGTCAAGGTGACCACGCCCCCCGATTTCCCGGTGCTGGCCGAGAGGGCCATGTACTTCCGCTACGCGGGCCGCTGGGGCGGCGGGCACGGGGCCCTGGGGGTTCCCGCTGCCTCGACCACCTGGGGGCTGGCCGAAGGATACCGTGGCCCCGGCTTCGACACCTGGGTCATGGTGATGAACCCCGGGGAAGCGGCCTCCTCCACCGCCATCTACCTGCTCTATCCGGATGGCACCCACGATTTCCTCGCCTATGACATCGCGCCGCATTCCCGCTTCACCCTCCTGGCCGATGAAGTCGCCCGGCAGGAGGAGTTCTCGGTGGTGGTGGACTCGGCCAACGACCAGCCGCTGGTGGTGGAGAGCTCCCTGTATTTCGGGCAGGGTGGCTGTGACGGCGGATCCTGCGAGGCGGGCATCCCCCTGGACCACCTTTGAGCCCTTCTTCACCTGAGCGCGCCGGGGGACTGGGCTCGCTGACCGACGGCTCCCCGCTTCTACTGGTTGTTTTTCTGGAACAGGGCTGCCAGGGATGAGCCCCACCGCAGGTCCCGGCGGCGCAGGACTTTCGCCTCCGCCGCTCCCAGCAGGGAAAGTGCAGCGTTGGCGCCGGGGAGGATCGTCTCCATCTGCTGGCGAAACTTTCCTTTGCCCCGGATGAGGTCCCCGCGCCTCATGTATAGGCGGACGACCGGATGGGCCAGTGAGGCATAGCGGGTCAGGCGCACCACTCCCATCCCGTTGACCGCGGCCAACGCTCTCAATTGGGCCTGGGAATATCGTCGGAGGTGGCCGCAGAGGCAGTCGAAGGAGCTGTACAGGCGGGGTCCGGCGGGCAGGGTGACCAGAACATAACCGCCGGTGCGGGTCACCCGGACCAGCTCACTGAAGGCCAAGGCGTCCATGCGCACGTGCTCCAGCACATCCAGGCAGGTGACCAAGTCGAAGGTGCAGTCCTCGTAAGGGAGATTGCAGGCGTCGGCCAGCCTGGTCCGCTGAAATCCCCGGCGGGCACAGTATTCAAGCGCCTCCTCCGCGCAGTCGCACCCCTCCGCCTCACCGTAGGAGGACAGGAAGCGTAGATTGCCGCCGGTTCCGCAGCCCACGTCGAGTATGCGGGCGCCGGGGGAGAGCTCCGCCTCCTTGAGCACTTCCCGGAGGACGGCCCGGCGGGTGCGGAACCACCAATGCTCCTCTTCCCTCTCGTAGATGCTCCCGTAGGCCTCGCTGCGCAGTTTCATCCGTGCCGGCCTCCTGCCGCACCGCCTTTCCGTTCCGGCCCTGCCCGGATTTCAAGTATAATTCACTCTGTCCGGTACCACACGCATCAACTTCGGGGCAGGGACGCGAAAACGCCACAGCCGGTCCGGGGGAAGGCAGTTCTGTCGCTGGAAAACATGAGGGGGTTGGAGAGGATGGAGAAGAACTTCAATTACTGGCCTAAGGGCGTTCCCCGCAACCTCAACTACCCGGAGATACCCGTCTGCGAGATATTGCGCTCCTCGGCCCGCCAGTGGCCCTGGCGCAACGCCATCATCTTCGGCGGCATGGAGATGACCTACGCGGAGCTGGACCAGCTCTCCGACCGTTTCGCCAACGCCCTCCATTCGCTGGGGGTGCGGAAAGGCGACCGGGTGGCCATCCATCTGCCCAACTGCCCCCAATTCGCCATCGCTTACTTCGGGCTGCTCAAGGCGGGGGCGGTCTTCGTGCCCTTGAGCCCCTTGCTGGCCGAACGCGAGCTCTCTTTCCAGCTCAAAGACTCCGGGGCGGAAACCTTTGTCGGCTTGGACATCCTCTACGGGGCTCCCCGCAACGTCATGGCGGATACGCCGGTCAAACGGGTCATTTTAACCAGTTTGGCCGACGTCTATCCCGCTGTCACCGCCCCGGCCAAGCTGCTCTCCCGCCAGCCCTTCGAAGAGGGTGTGCTGGATTTGTGCGAGCTGCTGGCCTCCCATCCCCCCGAGGCCCCGGAGGTGTCCTTCGAGCTGAAGAAGGACCTTGCTCACATCGCCTACACCGGGGGGACCACCGGCACGCCCAAGGGGGTCATGCTCACCCACGCCAACATCATCGCCAACTGCTGCCAGTTCGCCACCTGGTTCGGGGGAGGGGACATCCACTATGAGGACGGCGTCCTCAAGGTGAGGAGGATGGAGGGCGACAGCCCGGACGACCACCCGGTGCGCCTGGCCGCGGAGATCTCCCTGGTGGTGGTGCCGTGGTTCCACGCCATGGGAGTGCTGGCTTACCTGGCCATGCAGCTGATGGCCGGGCTGACCCTGGTGGTCTTCCCCCGTTTCGACCCCGAGGAGTACCTGCGGGCCATCCCCAAATACCGGGCCACCGTCTTCGGCGGGGCGCCTCAGCTCTTTGTCCCCCTCACCGAGCATCCCCTCTTCCCGGAGACGGATATGTCCGAGATACGCCTGGTGGCCTCGGGGGCCGCCCCCATCCCCCTGCACCTGTTGGAGACCATGCTGAGCAAGATAGGCGGAGTGGTCTGTGAGGCCTACGGCCTCTCCGAGGTGACCTTGGGCTGCACCGCCAACCCGCCCAGCCGTGAGGGCTTCCGCCTGGGGTCGGTGGGCTTGCCCATGCAGGACGTGGAGATGAAGATAGTGAATCCGGAGAACTACGAGGAGGAGCTCCCGGTGGGGGAGATCGGGGAGATCTGCGTGCGGGGGCCCCAGGTTATGCAGGGTTATTTGAACAAACCGGAGGAGACCGCGGCGGTGCTCAAGCCGGACGGCTGGCTGCTAACCGGGGACATCGGCCGATTCGACGAGGACGGCTACCTCTACATCACCGACCGCAAGAAGGACATGCTCATCTACAAGGGCTACAACGTATACCCGCGGGACCTGGAAGACGTCATCAACGAGCACCCGGCGGTGGCCCAGAGCGCGGTGGTGGGCAAGTACGACGAGCGTTACGGGGACATCCCCGTGGCCTTCGTCCAGCTCAAGCCGGGGCAGCAGGTGGGCGAGGAGGAGCTCCTGGAGTACGCCAATTCCCGCCTGGCGCGCTACAAGAAGATAAAGTGGCTGAAGATAGTGGAGGCGCTGCCGGCCAGCGCCGCCGGCAAGGTCCTGCGCCGGGAGCTGCGGGAGGAGGCCCAGCAGCTGGAAATCGGCGGGGATTGAGGGTGGAGGAGGCCCCTACCCGTTGTTTTTACTCCTCACCCTCGACTCGTTTCCGCTGACGCTCCCGCCAGCGGCGGACCACCGGCCCGTCCTCGCGCCAGCAGACGCAGCTGTTGATCAGACCGAGCTGAACGGCGTGCTCGGCCAGCTGTTCCTGCGCCAGCTCCTCGTCGAAGTGGCGGCGGACGAAGGCGGCGCGCCCCTGCACGCTGACATTGCCCATGTTCATGAGCAGATTGGCCAGGTGGGTGCACCCCCGGGAGGAGCCCACCACGCTTCTCACCAGGTCGGAGAACCCCGGGCGGATAGCCTTGCCCTCCAGCTCCTCCACCACCGGTAGGGCCTCCCGGCATTCCGGCAGGGGGACGACGGGCATTTCCGCCTCCACCCGCAGGATCATGCCGTCCGCCACCCGCACCCGCATCGAGGCTCGCAGCTCGTGCAGCTTATCGCCCGAACGAAGGTCGAGAAGATGGCCCCTCAGCTTTATGGAACCACCCTCTAACTCCTCCACCTCCACCTCGATGTTGCGGCGGAAGAGAGTCACGTCGAGGGCCTCCGCATTCTCAATAGGTGTGACCCTTCGAGCAGACCGCCTTGCCGCCGCTGATGGAATAGGAGCCGCCCATGGGTTCCTGGGGTATGCTGCGCAGGTAAGTGGGCACCAGGTCTTGCAAGCTCTTGGGGTCCTTGCCGTTGGCCGCCTTGTACTGGGCGATGGCCGCGTCGATGGTCCGGAGGTTGGCCTGGCAGGAGGCCAGTTGGGCGGCATCACCAGTTGTGGTCCCGGTGGTCCCGGTGGGCTGCGCTTCCTGTTTGCTCCCGCAGCCTGACAGCAGCACCAGGAGCACCAGGGCGGCGCAGGCCAGCGACAAGGCGGTTCTTCCTCTGGTCATCTCCTTCTCCCTTCAAACCTGGACCCGTCTTTACATCGATTATAAGAACAGGATGGTGTTATGGCCATCGGGTCGCCTGCCGATGAAAGAAGCAGCTGGTACAGATCCCGGGCGGAGCGGGAGGTCGGCTTGCGCAAGAGATTCCTCTGCGGTTGGTTGGTGATCCTGATGCTGGCGGTGCCGGTGGTATGCCGCCTTCCCCTTCCCGCCGCCGTCCGCGCCGCTGGAGCGCACCTGCTGGTCTGGGCGGTCTCCGACGGCGACAAGGTGCTGCGAGACGAGGTGCCGCGGACTTCCTCGGCCGTTTGGTCGCAGGCGTCGGGGCGCGTGAGCCTGCATGCCGCTCGCAATGAGTGCGTGGCCTTCCAATGCATGGTCACCGCGCAGGGAGAGGGCCTGCGGGGCGTGGAAGTTTCGCTTGACCGGCTGGACGGACCCGGCGGCGGCATCGCCCCGGCTGACATCTTCCTCTTCCGCGAGCACTACCTCGAGGTCACCGAGCCCTCCACCGCCATGTACGGGGAGCTCTCCTCCAGCGGACCCGGCACCTACCCCGACCCCCTGGTGCCCTTGGATGCTCCGGACGGCGGGGCGCCCTTCGAGGTCCCCGCCGGGACCAACCAGGGCATCTGGGTGGACATCCGCGTGCCGGAGAGCGCCGCTCCGGGTGCCTACACGGGGACCTTGCGAGTGACGGCGTCCGGAGAGCCTGATGCCTTGCTTCCCGTGGACCTGATGGTTTGGGACTTCGTCCTGCCGGAGCAAGCCCACCTCAAGAGCTTCTTCATCTTTCAGCCCGACCAGCTGGCTGACGCCCACGAGGTGGCCAAGTACTCCGAGGATTACCTGGCCATCGAAGCGGAGTACGCCCGCATGGCCCGGGCCCACCGCATCAACCTCTCCACCTCCGTCTACCCCGAGGTGGAAGGCACGGGAGACGGCACCACGGTCATCTGGGACTCCTGGCACGACGATTTCGCTTCGCGCTGGCTGGACGGCAGTGTGTTTCCGGACGGGCGGGGCATCGACCTCTATGCCCTGCCCATCGGGCTGGATTTCCCCGACCCCTCTGAACACGGCGGACTGGGCAGCCCCGAGTTCGAGGCCACCTTCACCGCCATGCTCACCCAGTTCCGGGACCACTTCCAGGAGCGGGGCTGGTACGACCGCTCCTTCCTCTACATCGTGGATGAGCCCAACGACCGTGAGGGATACGATCTGGTGCGTTACTACGGCGAGCTGGTCGACCGCAGCGGGACCGGCTTCCCCCTCATGGTCACCGAGGGCCCAGTTCCCCAGGAGGAGGAATGGGGCAGCCTGACCGGCTACGTGGACATCTGGTGCTGCGGGGGGATGGCCTGGCCCGGCCCCATGCAGGAACGGCAGGCCCTGGGGGAGCATGCCTGGACCTATAACGGAGGCGAGCCTTATGCCGGGAGCCAGATCATCGACACCCCGGGGACGGCCATGCGCACGTGGGGCTGGATCGCCCGCCGTTACGGGGTGGAGTGCTGGCTGCTCTGGGACACCTGCTACTTCCACGACATCTATAACGGATGCGACTGGAATGACGTCTGGGCTGACCCTATATCCTACGACCAGCGGCGCGGCGGCGGCTCCTGGCCGGACTGGGGCAACGGCGACGGCACCCTCTTCTACCCGGGGACGCCGCGCGGCATCGCAGGGCCGGTCAGCTCCGTGCGCATGAAGAACTGGCGGCGGGGGGCGCAGGATTTCGAGTACATGTGGCTGCTGGACCAGCAGGGGCGGGGCGACCTGGTGAGCTGGGCGCTGGACCAGGTGATGCCGTACGCCTTCGGGGAAGCGGAGGGGCGGGCCACCGGCTGGAGCGACGACCCCGCGGTGTGGGAGGCGGCGCGCCTGGCTCTGGGGGAGGCGCTGGATGCCCGCACCGCTCACCCCTACCGCTATTATTTCGCGGAGGGCTATACCGGCGAGGGCTTCCAGGAATACCTGTGCCTGGGCAACCCCGACGCCTCGGACGCCTCTGTTTACATCGACTACTTCTTCTCAGACGGGGGAGGGGTGGCCCAGGCCCTCTCGGTGCCCGCCGCCTCGCGCGTCACCGTGGACGTCAACGCGGCGGTGGGAGCGGGCCGCGAGGTCTCCGCGGTGATCTACAGCGACGTGGTCATCGGGGCGGAACGGCCCATATACTTCGATTACGGGTCGGGCTTAAAAGGAGGACACGACGCCGTGGGTGCGACGTCGCCCTCGCGGGACTGGTATTTCGCCGAAGGGTACACCGGGGAGGGGTTCGACCAGTGGGTCTGCGTGCTCAACCCGGGGGAAGAGGAGGCCGACCTGACCTTCCGCTTCCAGACCGAGGAGGTGGGGGAGGTGGTGCGGGACGGCGGCAGCGTGGCCGGGCGCAGCCGGCGTACCTTCAAGGTCAACGACCTACTGGGCCCGGGCTACCAGGACTCTTTGAGGCTCGAGGCGAGCCTGCCGGTGGTGGCGGAACGGCCCATGTATTTCGAATACCGGGGGACTGGCGGTCACGGCTGGGACGGCGGGCACTGCGTGATCGGGGCGACGGCTTTGGGGCGCGAATATTACTTCGCGGAAGGTACCACGCGGGACGGCTTCGAGGAGTGGCTGACCCTGCAGAACCCGGGGCCGGCGGACCTCACCGTCACCGCCGATTTCCAGTTCGGCCCGGAGCAGGGCGACCCCGTGCGCCGCACCTATGCGGTGGGGGCCGGGCGGCGCCGCACCTTGCGGGTGGCCGGCGAGGTGGGCGAGGGCAAGGACGTCTCGGTGCGCCTCAGCGGCGACGCGGACTTCCTGGCCGAGCGCCCCATGTACTTCCGTTACCGGGGCTTCGGGGCGGACTGGGACGGCGGGCACTGCGTCATCGGAGCCGCCTCGCCCTCCACCGATCTCTTCTTCGCGGAGGGATACACCGGCGGCTCCTTCCACACCTGGCTCTGCCTGCAGAACCCTGGGGTGGCTGACAGCATCGTTGAGGTGACCTTCCTCACTCAGGAGAAGGGCTCCTTGGATCAGGTGTCCCTGCTCGTGCCCGCTCACGGCCGGATGACGGCGCGCCTCAACGACTTGGCCGGCCCGGGCCACCAGTTGTCCACCCGCCTGCGCGTCACCTCCGGCCCTCCAGTAGTGGCGGAGCGCCCCGTCTACTTCGACCACGGCGGAAGGGACGGAGGGCACGACGCGGTGGGCCTTTCCCTCATCCCTCCCTCTCTCGCTGCGGCGGACGACTTCGCCTACCAGCTACAGGACGTTAGCCTGGCCGCCCTGGGGGCCTCCGCCTTCGACCTGGTGGTGATGGATTATTCCTCTGACGGCAGCGATGGGGGGCGCTGGTCCTCTCAGCAGATCGCTTCGCTGAAACACAGCTCCGGCGGGGATAAGACGGTCCTTTCTTACCTGAGCGTAGGGGAGGCGGAAGACTACCGCTGGTACTGGGAGGAGTCCTGGGACGCCGACCACGACGGCACGCCCGACCCCGGCGCCCCGGCCTGGCTGGGCCCCTCCAATCCCGACTGGCCCGGCAACTACAAGGTGCGCTACTGGGATCCGCAGTGGCAGGCCCTGGTCCGAGAGTATCTGGACAAGGTTTTAGCGGCCGGCTTCGACGGGGTTTACCTGGATGTCGTCGACGCCTACGAGTACTGGGGCCCGGGCGGGGAGAGCGGCTTGGACCGAGAGGAGGCGGAGGAGGAGATGGTCGACCTGGTCAAGTCCATCGCCCGGTATGCCCGGGAGGAAAAGGGCCTTGCCGGATTCCTGGTGCTGCCCCAGAACGGCGAGAGCCTGGCTTCCCATCCCGACTACGTGCAGGCGGTATCGGGCATCGGCAAGGAGGACCTGTGGTACATGGACAACGACCCGCAGCCCGCGGAATACACGGAGGCCGCCCTGCAAGAACTGGACGTGTTCCTGCGGGCAGGCCGCAGGGTTCTCGTCGTCGACTACGTCACCCTCCCGGTTGCCATCGACGACTTCTACGCGAAGGCGGAGGAGAGGGGCTACGTACCCTACGCCACCGTTCGCGACCTCGACGCGCTCACCGTCAACCCCGGCCATCCCCCGGACTGAGTAAAAGCGGGGCCAGCCCTTCACATTTCATAAATCTTCTGAAGTCTCGATGCCCGCCCAAAGGGTCCCAACGGGGCCAGACGCTTCTTGAGCTGTCATTGAAGTTTTGGTGCCTGACCCCTTTTTGAAGAGAAGGGGCGGGCCCGAGGGCCCGCCCCTTTCGGTTATTACGCTATCCCAGCAGGTGGCGGGCGATGACCACACGCTGCACCTGGTTGGTGCCCTCGTAGATCTGGGTGATCTTGGCGTCGCGCATCATCCGCTCCAGAGGGTACTCGGTCATGTAGCCGTACCCCCCCAGCACCTGCACGGCGTCCACAGTGACCTTCATGGCCACGTCGGAGGCGAAGCATTTGGCCATGGCGGAGATGGCGGAGGCCTCGCGGCCCGCCCGCTCCACCAGGTCGGCCGAGTAATACACCAGCTGGCGCGCCGCCTCCACCTGCATGGCCATGTCCGCGATCATGAACTGGATCCCCTGCAGCCGGGCGATGGGCCCCCCGAACTGCACCCTCTCCTTGGCGTAGGCCACCGCGTGATCCAGGGCTCCCTGGGCGATGCCCACCGCCTGGGCCCCGATGGAAGGCCGGGTGCGGTCAAGGGTCATCATGGCGATCTTGAAGCCCTCGCCCTCCTTACCCAGCAGGTTCTCGGCTGGCACCTCCATGTCGGTGAAGATGAGCTCGGTTGTCTGGGAGCCGCGGATGCCCATCTTGTGCTCGATCTTGCCTACCTCAAAGCCGGGGAAATCCTTCTCCACGATGAAAGCGCTGATGCCCTTGACCCCCGCTGACTCGTCGGTCTTGGCGAAGACGGAGTAAGTGTCGGCGATGCCCCCGTTGGTGATGAAGCACTTCTGGCCGTTGATGACGTAAACGTCGCCCCTGCGCACCGCCCGGGTGGACATGGCGGCGGCATCGGAGCCGGCCCCCGGCTCGGTCAGCCCGAAGGCGCACTGCTTCTCGCCCCGCGCCAGCGGCGGTATGTACTTCTTCAACTGCTGCTCGTTGGCGGCCAACATGATGGGGGTGGAGCCCAGCTTGCACACTCCCAGGATGAGGCTGGTGTTGGTGCACACGCGGGCCAGCTCCTCGATGGCGATGCAGATGGACAGCAGATCCGCCCCCTCCCCGTCCAGCTCCTCGGGGAAGCACATGGCCAGCAGACCGTTATCCCGCAGCAGCTCGAACATGTCCCAGGGGTACTCGCCAGTCGCGTCGATCTCCGCCGCCCGCGGTTCCACCTTCTCCTTGGCCAGCTGCCTGACTGTCTGCTGGAGCAGCTTCTGCTCCTCGGTCAGCTCGTACATGATCCCCTCCTGTTCCTCGTGCTATTTCTCCTCGGGTCGTCGGCTCGCAGGGGCCTCAACCCACCCTGATTATCATGGAATCGCCCTGGCCTCCACCGCCGCAGATGCCCGCGCCGCCGTAACCGCCGCCCCGGCGCTTCAGCTCGTAAGCCAGGGTGGTGACGATGCGCGCCCCGCTGACCCCGATGGGGTGCCCGAAGGCGATGGCCCCGCCGTTGACGTTGATGTTCTCGGCCGTCTCCGGGTCCAGGCCCAGCATCTTGGTGGAATGCCAGCAGACCGTGGCGAAGGCCTCGTTTATCTCCAGCAGCTTGAGGTCCGCCATCTTCAATCCCGCCTTGTTCAGTGCGTCCAGCATGGAGTTGGCCGGGACCTCGCAGAGGTTGGTGTACTCGCCCGCCGTCCAGCCGTAGGAGACGATGGCGCACAGCGGTTCCAGGCCCAGCTCCTTTGCTTTCTCCGCGCTCATCACCACGGTGGCGCAGGCGCCGTCGTTGATCTGCGAGGCGTTGCCGGCGGTGATCATGCCCTCCTTGTCGAAGGCGGGTTTGAGGGCGGCCAACTTCTCCACGGTGGTGTCGGGTCGCACGCCCTCGTCCCTCTTGAAGACCACCGGGTCGCCCTTCTTCTGGGGTATCTCCACCGGGATGATCTCCTCGTCCAGCAGGCCTTTCTCCTGCGCCGCCGCCGCCCGCTGGTGGCTGCGCGCCGCCCACAGGTCCATCTGCTCGCGAGTGACCCCCAGCTGGCGGGACCAGTTGTCGGTGCCCTTGCCCATGTGGATATCCTCGAAGGCGTCCCACAGGCCGTCCTTGATCATCGCGTCCACCAGCACCCCGTTGCCCATACGGTAACCGGAGCGCCCCTGGGGCACCATGTAGGGAGCGTTGGTCATGGACTCCATGCCGCCGGCCACGATGATCTCGGCCTGCCCCAGCTTGATCATCATGTCCGCCATCTCCAGGGCGCTCATGGAGGAGATGCACACCTTATTGAGGTTGATGGCCCAGACCTCTTTGGGCAGGCCGGCCTTCACCGCCGCTTGCCGCGCCGGTATCTGGCCGCAGTTGGCGGTGAGCACCTGCCCCATGATCACGCAGTCGACGGAGGAGGGCTCGATCTTCGCCCTCCGGACCGCCTCGGCGATCACTATGCCCCCCAGGTCCATGGCGGAGAAGCTCGCCAGGGCTCCCTGCATGCGCCCGAAGGCGGTGCGGGCCGAACTCACGATGACGGTTTCTTTCATTGTCTGCTTCCTCCTTCTACCGCTTTCCGAAATGTTCCCTGCCGCCGGCCAAAGAAGCCGCGGCGGCTGATCGGCCTTGCTTATTTCCCGCGCCAGCTCCCGCTGACCTGCATCGAGCCCGCCTCACAGGCCCAGCGCGCGGGAGATGACCATGCGCTGCACTTCGCTGGTGCCTTCACCGATTTCCAGGATCTTGGCGTCCCGGAAGAAACGGGACACAGCGTATTCGTTCATGAACCCGTAACCGCCGAATATCTGCACGGCCTCGGTTACATTACGCATGTTCGCCTCGGAGGCGAAGAGCTTGGCCATGGCCGCCTCCTTGCTGTGGGGGACGCCGGCGTCGCGCATGGCCGCCGCCTTGTAGGTGAGGTTGCGGGCCAGCTCGATGTTGGTAGCCATGTCCGCCAGCTTGAAGGCGATGGCCTGGAAACTGCCGATGGGCTTTCCGAACTGCTTCCTCTCCTTGGCGTAGCGCAGCGCTTCCTCGAAGGCGCCCTGCGACTGGCCAACCGCCAGGGCGGCTATGGCGATGCGCCCCCCGTCGAGGATGCTCAGGAACTGTTTGAATCCTTCTCCCCGCACTCCCACCAGGTTCTCCTCCGGCACCCGGCAGTCGTCGAAGTGGAGCTCGCGGGTGTCCGAGGCGTGCCAGCCCACCTTGTGATATTTGGGGGCGATGGTGTAGCCAGGGGTTCCGTTAGGCACGAAGATGGTGGAGATCTCCTTGCGGCCGTCATCCTTCACCCCGGTGACCGCGGTGACCGTGACTCCCCCGGTGATGTCGGTGCCGGCGTTGGTGATGAAGCACTTGGTGCCATTGATGACCCATTGCCCGTTCTCCAAACGGGCGGTGGTACGGGTGGCCCCGGCGTCGGAGCCAGCCTCCGGCTCGGTGAGGCCGAAGGCGCCGAGCATCTTCCCCTGGGCCATGGGCACCAGCCACTTCTGCTTCTGCTCCTCCGTCCCGAAGTAGTAGAAGCTCGATTCCCCCAGGGAGGTGTGGGCTTCCACGGTGATGGCGATGGCCCCGTCCAGGCGGGCCAGCTCCTCCACAGCGATGCTGTAAGCCAGGTAATCGCCGCCGGACCCCCCGTACTCCTCGGGGTAGGGAATGCCGAAGAGCCCCATCTCACCCATCTGCTTGACGATGTCGTAAGGGAACTCGCCTCCTTCCCAGAGCTCCTCCACCCGGGGTCGGATGACCTTCTCGGCGAAGTCCCGGACGGTGCTGCGGAAGAGCTTCTTCTCCTCGTCCAGTTCGAACAACAAGCTGCATCACCTGCCTTCCCTGCTGCGGTTCCCGCGCGCCTCCGCGGTTATCCGATGTCAATATATCTATCAGGCCGTAATGGCGAAAGGATTATATAGCATCGGGGGGCGGGGAAAAAGGGCGCGCCGCCTCCGCTCGGGCTCCCTGAGTCGGCTTTCAGGACCGGGCGGTAGGACGGGCGCAGCATCTCTTATTCTCCGATATAGCATCGGGGGGCGGGGAAAAAGGGCGCGCCGCCTCCGCTCGGGCTCCCTGAGTCGGCTTTCAGGACCGGGCGGTAGGACGGGCGCAGCGCTCCTTCTCCACCCCTTCCCTTTTGCGGAAAGGCGAGGGGGAGGGGACGAAGCCCCTCCCCCGGTCTTGATGCCGTTCCTAAGCGGGCTCGAACCACATCAGCAGCATGGGGTGATCCACCGGCTCGGTAGCGTAGGCAACCTTCACCGGCATCCCCGTCTTGATGTTGTCCGTCGAGTCGCCCCAGTTGCGGAGCTGGTGGGTGAAGTGGGTGTCGGCACCATCCATCTTCACCACCGCCAGCACGTAAGGCGTTTCCACCTTCATGAAGGCGGGCACGAAGTTGGAAACGGAGTAGCTGGTGAGGGTGCCGGTCCCCGGCAGCTCCACCCAGGTGGTGATGCCCAGGCAGTCGGCGCAGACAGGCCTGGGAATGCCCCAGACCTTCCCGCATTTCTTGCACTTGGTGGTGACGAATCTGCCGTTGGCCAGCTCGATGAAGAACTTGGAGTACTTGCCCAGGACGTGCTTGTAGGTGAAATCCATCTTCCACTCGATGCGCATGACCTCGCGGAACTCCGCCCAGGGATCGCCTTCCGGGTGCTGGAAGGCCATCGGGTCCTCGGCGGTGTAGACCTCCATGAGGTTCTTGATGAGTTCCAGTCCCATCTCAGTCCCTCCTTTCGAATATGTTGATCACGCAGAAGGTTCCGGTGCCCCCGTGGGAGTCCATGCCCCCGCGCTTGGCGTTGAGCTCCACCTGACGCTTGGGATGCGCTTCCTGGCGCAGCTGGCGCAGCACCTCCACCCCCTGGGCGATGCCGGTGGCCCCCACCGGGTGGCCGAAGCCGATGAGCCCTCCGGAGGTGTTGGTGGGCAGCTCCCCGCCCAGGTCGAAGACGCCCTTCTCCATGAGCTTGCCGCTCTCGCCCGGCTTGCAGAAGCCCAGGTCCTCGTAGCTCACCAGCTCCACCCCCGAGTAGGCGTCGTGCACCTCGAAGCAGTCGAAGTCCTTCAAGGGGTCCTTGACCCCGGCCATCTTGTAGGCCTGGGCCGCGGCCTCGCGCTTGCCCCGGAAGTGGGTTATGCCCGGGTAGGGGAAAGGCCGGTCGGCCATGCGCATGAAGTCAGTGCCGCAGCCGGTGCCGGTGAGCTCGATGGTGGGCTTGCTCTCCCAGGTGGAGCAGTGCTTCTTGGCCCACTCCTCGGTGGCGAAGATGAGGCAGGCCGCCCCGTCCGAGAGCAGGCAGTTGTCCAGCAGCTTATAAGGGTAGGTGATCATCTTGGACTTCATCACGTCGTCAACGGTGATGTCCATGGGGTAATGGGCCTTGGGGTTGTACATGGCGTTGCGGTGGTTCTTCACGCTGACCATAGCGAACTGCTCTTCCTTGGTGCCGTACTTCTCCATGTGGGAGACCATCATCATGGCGTAATAGGCGATGTAGAAGCCGGCCACCTGCACCTCCCAGTCGGTGTCGGAGGCCAGGGCGATGAACTGCTGGGCCACGTCCGAGGGCACATGGCGCCCCATGTTCTCTGCTCCGAAGATGATCATGGAGTCACACAGCCCGGACATTATGTATGCGTAAGCGTTGCGGATGGCCAGACCGCCGGTGCCGCCGCCGCCCTCCACCCGCACGTTGGGCTTGGGGCACATGCCGATGTTGTCGTGGAAGATGGCACCGGCCTTCAACTGCTTGTCGAAGTGGTCGCTGAAATAGCTGGTGGTGGAGTGCTCGATGTCCTCGATGCGGGTGCCCGAGTCCTCCAGGGCCTCGATGACCGCCTCGTTGATCCAGTCGCGCATGTTACCGTCGGCGCGCTCCGCGGCGAACTTGGAGATACCACCTCCCAGGACAAACACCCTTCGCTTCTTGTTCAGGACTTCCATCGCTTTCCCTCCCTTTCTGCTTTTCCCGACTCGACTACGAATCCTTCTCCAGGTGCGGCTCGGCCAGGGCGAAATAGGACTGGGCCACGGCCCGCAGCGCCTCTTCGCGTTCCGGGGGGAGCTCCTTGATCACCTTGGCCGGCACCCCGGCCACCAGGGAATGCGGGGGCACCTCGGTCTTCTCGGTGACCACCGCGCCTGCCGCCACCACGCTGCCGTGGCCGATGCGCGCGTCGTCCAACACCACGGCGTTCATGCCGATGACTGTGTTGTCCTCTATTACTGCCCCGTGCAGGATGGCCCCGTGCCCCACGGTCACGTGGTCGCCCACCTTCACCGGCCCGTGCAGCACGCAGCAGTCTTGAATGCTAGTCCACTCGCCCACCTCGATGGGGCCGCGGTCGGCCCGCAGGACCGCGTTGAACCAGATACTGGAGCGGCTGCCCACGGTGACGTCCCCGATGAGCATGGCCCCGGGGGCCACGAAGGCTCCCTGGTCCACGCGGGGTCTCGACTCGCGGAAGGGCACCTGCATGCTCTCGAGCACCTCCCTCTCTCCCTCGGCGCGCGGGCTTTCGTCCCGGACCCGGCGCAAAATCGATGACATTATAACACCGCCTTTTTCCCGCAGGTAGGTTTTTCCGCCCAAGCGGTGGTTGTATAATGAAATCTACAGTAAGTCGAAAGAAAGGGGAGCAAATGGCCCGCCTCTACTGCCCGAAGTGCCAGCGGGAGGAAACCGGCGGCGGCAAGTTCTGCCCCCAGTGCGGGAGCAAGCTCATACCCCACATGCGCGTGGTCATCATGCCCTTCGTGGAGAGCGGGCAGGAGACGGAGCTGGACCCCCGCTACCGTCAACTGGTGGAGTGGGAAGGGGGGCTGCGGCCGGCCCACTGCATCGGATGCCAGATGTACATCGCCAGCGACGTGGACAGCCTGAAGCTCACCTCCACCCGCCGGGAGGAGTTCTTCCTGGCCACCGGGAAGATGCTCCCCCATCTGGTCAAGTCAGAGCTGGACGCGGTGGGTTTTTACGAGGTCCCGGACGTCGGCAGCGTGGAGGCCATCGCCGAGGCCGCCGGGGACATGCCCACCGAGCTCTTCCTCCTCATCCAAGAGAAGCTCGACCCCGATTTCCTCTTCCTGCCCGAGGTGAACTGCTTCCTCTTCCGCTACCCCCACCCCTACGGGAAGGACGAGGCCTCCGTCTCCGGTTTCGCCTATGTGCAGCTGAGCGCCTTCCTGCTGGACAACCGGCAGAACCGCATCGTCAGCCGCGGCAGCGGGGCGGGACTGGCCCGCTACCTGCCCCCTCCCGGGGTGCAGCCCACCGAGGAGACGGTCATCGAGCTGGACCGGCAGATGCAGAGCCTGAAGCAGGCCAGCTCAGCCGCGGTCCGCGAGATGCTCTCCCGCATGAAGATGATCTGAAGACCCCGCGGCGCGGCGCTTCCGCCTTTGCCTGATGCCCGGAGGAACGAGCCTTTGTCCGTGCCGATAGGACGGCACCGCTATTCGGCCTCCGCCGGCCTGCACTTCTTCCCCTTGGTGGACCGCAGGAGATGTCCAGCGGCGGTGCACCCCGCAAGAAAAACAAAAAGGAGCGCTCCGGACGCTGTGTTATAATCACTTGCGCCGGCGAGGGGAGGAAGGAGACGGATTTGAGGCGACGCCTTCTTTCGGGCAACGAGGCCATCGCCCTGGGGGCATACTCCGCGGGGGTGCGGGTGGGCGCCGCCTATCCGGGAACCCCCTCCACCGAGATCCTCGAGGAGCTGGCAAGGTTCCCCGAACCGTACGTGGAGTGGTCGCCCAACGAGAAGGTGGCCCTGGAGGTGGGCATCGGGGCGGCCCTGGGAGGGGCGCGCACCCTGGTCTGCATGAAACATGTGGGCCTCAACGTGGCCGCGGACCCCTGGATGACCCTCCCATACATCGGGGTCAACGCCGGGCTGGTCCTGGTGAGCGCGGACGACCCCGGCATGCATTCCTCCCAGAACGAGCAGGACAACCGCTACTACGCGGTTATGGCCAAGGTCCCCATGCTGGAGCCGTCCGACAGCCAGGAGGCCTACGAGATGGCCAGGGCCGCCTTTCGGCTCTCCGAGGAACACGACCTCCCCGTGCTGCTGCGCACGGAGACGCGCGTCTGCCACTCCCGGAGCATGGTGGAGTACCGTCAGGAGCGCGAGGAGGTGGACCTGCCCTACGAGAAGGATTATGCCAAGCGGGTGATGGTCCCCGGTCACGCCCGCATCCGCCATCCCCTATTGGTCGATAAGCTCGAACGGCTGGCCGAAGAGGCGGAGCGCTCCCCCTTCAACCGAGCGGAGATGCGCTCCAGCCGGGTGGGGATAGTCACCAGCGGCGTCTGTTACCAGTACGTGCGGGAGGCCTTCCCGGAGGCCTCGGTGCTCAAGCTGGGCTTCACCCACCCCCTGCCGGAGAAGCTGGTGCACGAGTTCGCCTCGCACTTCCACCGCCTCTACGTGGTGGAGGAGCTGGAGCCCTATCTTGAGGAACGCATCAAGGCCATGGGCATAGACGCGGTGGGTAAGTCGCGAGTCCCCCGCGTCGGGGAGCTCGACCCCGATGTCGTGGGGAGGGCGCTGGCGGACATCATCGAGATGGACACAGGGGTGAAGGGAGGGGGATGGACCCCACCGCCCCAGGAGGAGCTGCCTACGGGAGCACGGGACCTCCCACCCCGCCCTCCGGTGATGTGCCCCGGCTGCCCCCACCGCGGCATCTTCCACGCGCTCTCCCGCCTGAAGGCCACGGTATCCTCGGATATCGGCTGCTATACCCTGAGCGTTTACCCGCCCATCGAGGGCATCGACTGCCAGGTGTGCATGGGGGCCAGTGTGGGGATGGCCCTGGGGATGGAGAAGGCCTTCCGCGGCAGCGAGGCCAATCGGGATCGGAAGGGAAAGGTAGTGGCGGTCCTGGGCGATTCCACTTTCATCCACGGCGGCATCACCGGCCTCATCGACATCGTCTACAACCGCGGCTTCTCCACGGTGGTCATCTTGGACAACCGCACCACTGCCATGACCGGTTTCCAGCCCCACCCGGGCACCGGCAGGACCATTCGGGGGGAGGAGACCTTCGCCCTGGACCTGGCGGAGCTGGGACGGGCGGTGGGGGTGGAATCGGTGCGGGTGTTAGACCCCTGGGATCTGGAGGAGACCAAGCGGGTCCTGGAGGAGGAGATGGGGGCGGAACGCTCCTCGCTGGTTATCGCCCGGCGGGGTTGCGTGCAGCGGGAGCGCGACCGGGAGTTCTTTCCTTATCGGGTGGACGCCGAGGCCTGCAACGACTGCGGGCTGTGCATGGGGTTGGGATGCCCCGCCCTGCTGAGGCGGGAGGGAGGCGTGGAGGTGGATGAGGCGCTCTGCGCCGGGTGCTCCCTCTGCGCCCAGGTATGCCGCCGGGGGGCGATAAGGGAGGTCGGCGGGGATGACTGACGTGGTCATGGCCGGGACCGGCGGCCAGGGCATCATCCTGGCGTCGCGGGTCACCGCCGAAGCGGCGGCGCGCATGGGTTACGACGTGAAGACCTCCGAGGTGCACGGGATGGCTCAGCGGGGCGGCAGCGTCGTCTCCATGGTGCGCTGGGGGGAGAGGGTGTATTCCCCCCTTATCCCCCGGGGGCGGGCCGACTTCCTCCTGGCCTTCGAGGGGCTGGAAGGCCTGCGTACCCTTCCTTACCTCCGGACGGGAGGGCAGGTGGTACTGAACCTATACCGCCTGGACCCGCTGCCGGTTCTGCGGGGTGATGCGTCTTACCCTGAGGATTATCCCGAGACCTTCAAGAGCCACGTGCCGGCCACGGTGACGCTGGATGCGGCGGCCCTGGCACGGGAGGCGGGCAACCCCCGGGTGGTCAGCGCGGTGATGGTGGGGGCCCTGTCCTCCTTTCTGGATTTCCCGGAGGATGTCTGGGAGGAGGTAATCCGCTCCCTGGTGCCCGCCCGGGCCCTTGAGGCCAACCTGCGGGGATTCGCGGCGGGAAGGAGAGCCGTCTGAGATGCCCCGCCGCATCGAGAGGTTCGACTGGTACAAGCAGCACACTTTCAAGCACCAGCAGTTCAAGGACATCTCCCGCCTGGTGGGCTTGAAGAAGGAGAAGGGCCATACCATCAGCCTTTGCCTGCCCTCGCTCAACGAGAGCAGCACCATCGGCAACATCATCCAGGTCATCAGGAAGAAGCTGATGGAGGATTTCCCCCTGGTGGACGAGATCTGCGTCATGGACGGGGGGAGCACCGACGACACCGTGCAGGTCGCCGAAGCGGCGGGAGTGAAGGTCTACCGCCAGGAGCGGGTCCTGCGCAGCGCCGGCAGGGGGCAGGGGAAGGGAGACGCCCTCTGGAAGAGTCTCTACGTCATGACCGGGGACATCATCGTCTGGCTGGATTCCGACATCCGCAACATCCACCCCCGCTTCGTCTACGGGCTGGTGGGTCCTCTCCTGGAGTATCCCCACATCCAGCTGGTCAAGGGCTTCTACCAGCGGCCCATCCAGAGCGGCCTGAAGCGCCGCCGCAAGACCGGAGGGGGGCGGGTGACCGAGCTGGTGGCCCGGCCCCTGCTCTCTCTCTTCTACCCGGAGCTCTCCGCCTTTATCCAGCCGCTCTCCGGGGAATACGCCGGTCGGCGGCAGGCCCTGGAGAGCGTCCCCTTCTTCACCGGGTACGGGGTGGAGATAGGATTGCTCATCGACATGCGCAACCGCTTCGGCATGGAGGCCCTGGCCCAGGTGGACCTGGTGGAGAGGGTGCATTACAACCAGACCATCGCCGCCCTGGGGCGCATGAGCTTCGGGGTCATGCAGGCGGTGCTGCTGCGCCTGCAGGAGGACGGTAAAGTCGAGTTGAAGCAGGACTTCGGGCGCTACTTCACCCAGGTTGACTACAAGAACGGTGAGTACTTTCTCGACAAGCGGCGCATCGAGGTCATCCAGAGGCCGCCCATCCGGGAGGTGGAGGAGTACCGCAGGAAGTTCGGGCTGGGGGGAGGAAGCCCGGGGTTGAAGTAGTGCCGGCATGAGGCTGGGCGTGGCTGGTACGGGGCCCGGTCATCCAGCGGTCCGGAGGAGGAATGGAAGGGACCACCGATCCTCTACGGAGAAAGGGAGATACAGACCTGGAGCGGGTGGCAGAGGAACGCTCCGTCGCCGGCAACCGGGAAGAGATAGATAGGCGGTTATCCCGGGTGAAGGTGGTCTACACCGACGTGGACGGGACCCTCATGGGCCCCGGGGGCTGCTTCTTCCTCAATGCGGAACGCCGCTATACCTTGGGGCCGGCGCTTGCCCTGGTGCGCGCCCTGGAGGCGGGGTTGGACATCTTCCTGGTTTCTGGGCGCAGCGGGACCGGGCTGCTGGAGACCGCGCGCGTCCTGGGGCTGCGCAACTACATCGCAGAGCTGGGGGCGGAGACCTTCTACGACCTGGGCCAGGAGGTGGTCAGGGATTACGGCGTCTTCCAGGGCAGGACCGAAGACCTCCTCGGATACATCCGCTCACTGGGCGTGCTCGAATTCCTCTTTGACCGTTACCAGGGTAGGGTGGAACCGCACGAACCCTGGTCGCGGCAGCGGGAATGCGTGCCCCTGCTGCGCGGCCTGCTGGACCTGGAGGAGGTCAACCGGGAGTTCGAAGAGCGCTTCCCCGGCCTGGTGCTGGTGGACAACGGCATCATCCCCCGCACCTATCCGGGACTCCAGGTGGAGGAGGTGCGCGCCTACCATGTGGTGCCGCGGGGGGTGAGCAAGGAGAACGCGGTGGCCGCGGACATGCGGCGGCGTGGCCTGAGGCGGGAGGAGGCCGTGGCGGTGGGTGACGCCCAGGCCGACCTGCACTTCGCGCGGGAGGTGGGGGTCTTCTTCCTGGTGCGCAACGGTCTTTACGCCAGCCCCCAGACGGCCGAGCTGATCGAGGGATACGACAACGCCTTCGTGACCCGGGGCATGCTCAACGAGGGATGGGCGGAGGCGGTGGAGGCCTGCCTGGCCCATAATCGGAAAGAAGACGGCTCAGGATGAGGAGGGTCCTTTGGTCCTGCAGTGGACGGAGGGGCTCATCTGCCTGGTGGCGGGGCTGATCTTCGGCGCCTGCTCCCTGCGCATCTGGGGGACCTCCCGGGACAAGGCCCTCCAGTTGAGGCGCGCCGCCATTGCCAATGCCCTGCTGTGGGCGGCGGTGGCGGCAGGGAGCTGGCTGCTGGCCCTGTCCTCCGCTATTACTGTCATGGGATGGATGGCGGCAGGGGACGTGGCCCGTTCCGCCTCCGCCCTGGCTTGGGGGATAGCGGTGGTCCCCCTCTTCTACTTCTACGGGTACCTCATCCTCGGGGAACCGTGGGAGGCCCACCTGGCGGGTGCCGCGGGAGTGCTGATCTTCGCCATGGGCACGCTGGCGCTGTTCCGTGCCCCCCGCGCGGTGGTAGAGGTGGCCGAGGGCTACCGCATCCAGATGGTTGAGGACAGCCTGGTCCGCGGAGCGGTCCTAGTTGTGGACCTCGTCCTGGGGGCGCTGGTGAGCTTTTTCCTCTTCCGCATCTCCCGCGAGCTCCGGGGACTGGGGCGCTGGCGGAGCATCCTGGGCACCTGCGCCCTGGACGCCTTCATCCTCTCCACCCTGGTCCGCCTGGCCTGGCAGGATCTTGCGGCCACCTTCGCCTCCCGCCTAATCCTCTTCGCCTCCGCTCTCATCCTGGCCTGGGGCTATTTCCTACCGCCCCGCCGTTACTTGGGAGAGGGAAGAGTGGGGAAGGTTCAGGGATAAAAGGAGCTAGGAGCCCCGATGCGATCCGGCCCTATTATTATGCATGCCCTTGGGGGATAAAAGGCCGGAGCCCGCTCTCACCTGCGGGAGCCGCCGCGGCCTCGCTTGCGTTTCTCCATGCCCCTGATGACGAAGCGGGCCTCCTTGCGCTCCCCTTCCACTTCCAGCTCGCCGAAGAACTCCACGCCCTCCCGGAAGGAGCGGTCGAAGATGGCGGAGAATATGGCGGTCATCCCCTCCTCGCCCAGGCCCTCGAAATAGCGCGCCAGGAAATCAGGGCGGCGGCGGAAGACCTCCCCGAGCATATGCCCGTCCAGGTGTCCTATCATGCCCTCGATGAAGGTCGGGTTCTCGTTGGTTACCTCCGCGAATACCTTGGGGTCGAAGTGGGCCAGGACTTTCGCCATGAACTCGCGGTTGGCGTTGGAGATAGAAGCGACGACCTCGGGGTCGAAGGCCCCCATGACCTTCTTCATCCAATCCGCGGCATCCGCGGTGATGCCGGCGATGACCCTCTCGTCAACCTTCTCCAGGACCCGGGGGACCCATTCCCGGGAGTTGTTGATGACCGCCGCCATAGTTTCCGGCTCGATGGCTTCCATCACCGCGCGGAGGAAGTGCTGGTCGCGGTTGAGCACCTCGGCCACCGTGTGGGGGTCGAGGTACTTGAGTATCTCCGAGAAGAAGTCGGGGTTCTCCTCGAAAGCCCGGGAGATCTCCTCGGGGGACATGGTGCTGAAGGCGCCGGACATCATCCCCTTCATGGACATGACCTTGCCACTTATCTGGCCGATCTTCTTGGAGATCACTGCGCTCACCTCCGCCTGCAAGTCTATCACAGGCCGCTGACTCCCCGGCTTACTCCTCCGGGTGCTCCTATGACCCGCGACTTCCTGGGGTCGCGGCCGGAACTCGTGGACCGGGAAGGTAAAGAGGGCGCGGATCCCGCGCCCTCCTCTCTGCTCCCGAAAAACTTTGCTGACGGGCTCAGTGGTCCCGCTCCGTGCCCTCCAGCTTCTTGAAGCGCTCCTGGAGCTTCTCCATGACCTTGGGCATGGTGGTGTATTCCATCTCGTCCAGGGGCAGGCGGTGCGGCTCGAAGGGACCGTGGCGGCGCAGGTAGTCGGCGATGTCCAGGGCCTGCTGGCGGGCGTTGTCGTAGCTCTTGTCCCCGAACATGTCCCGCGGCCCCACCAGCATCCCGTCCTTGAGCTGGAAGCCCAGGGCCACCACCCGCGGCGGGCCGTCGAAGCGGGTGGGAGTGTCGTCGTCCATGCCCACCGGCATGAAGGGACCGTGGTGGCTCCCCCGCATCCAGCCGGAGACGGTGTAGGGGAAGGCGAAGGGTTCCAAGGCCTCGCCCACCGCCGGAAGCCCGCTCTGGCAGCGCACCGCCATCACCGGGTCATCCTTGCCCACGTAACGGCCGGCCATGAGGAACAGGCGCTGGGTGGAGGTCACCGCCACCGGCTCGTCATTCCCCTTGCGGAAGACGTGCTTAATGACGAAGCGCCCCGGGGCGCCGATGAAGACCAGCATGTCGTACATCTCCTCGGGGGTGTTGAAGATTATCTTGGTCTCCTCGACCAGGTCGTGGACCTCGAAGCGGAAGCCCTCGTGCATGGAGGGGTCGATCACCAGGCCGATGGTGTTGAAGGGGTCGGCGAACATCTTGAAGAGAGGGTAGTTCCAGGCGCCCGGTTCGGTCTTGTCCGCCAGGAAGCAGATCACCGGCTCGGAGGCTCTTTCCTCGAACTCCATCTCGGCGAAGCCCGGCCCCATGCCCCGCAGGTTCCCGGAGAAGGCATCGGTGAGGAGGTCCTGGCCCGCCCCGTACTGCCCGTACTTGCGTGCCTCCTCGGTCATCTTCTCGAAGGTATCCCAGGCGAACTTGTGGATCTCCTGGTTGTCGGGACCTTTTTCGTGGGTCATGATCAGGGCCACGTCGTCGCCGCACTCGCCCCGGTAGTAATCGATGATCAACCCCTTCTTCTTGGCTTCCGCCAAGCTGTCTTCGGCGCAGGCCCGCAGGGCCGGATGGACGTCGGAATGGCCCACGAAGCCTCCCACGTCGGCCTTGATGATGCTCAGCGTGACTTTCATCTATACCTCCTCCTCCCTTCCTTCACGCACGCGTACGGCGTAATTGCCGCCACAGGTTTTGAGCGAAAAGATTATACCACAGCCGTATGCGGAGGGTGCGCTGAGTACGCCGGCCGCACAGCGACCGCCTGGGGCTGCAGGGAGACAAAGCCTGTTCCCTAATCCCGCCCCGATGAGCATGCCGTGGTGGGCTAGGGGGCTCAGGAGGGCTCGAAGGCTATCTCGCTGGAGCCGATGCGGAAAACCTCTCCCTTCTCCAGCACCCGCGCCTGAATGCGCCTGGCCCCCACATAGGTGCCGTTGGTGCTCCCCAGGTCCCGCAGGACGAAATCGCCGCCCTCCCGGCTGATCACCGCATGATGGCGGGATACCAGGGGGTCGTCGATGACCAGGTCGTTGTCTTCGGCCCGCCCGATGCGGACCGGGCATTCTCTCGACTGCAGGACGAAACCCGCGAGGGGGCCCGTGGTGACCTCCAGGCGCACCCGCAGCAAGGCAGGAGCGGGGGGCCGTTCGGCGGGCCTTGCGCCTGCTCCCGGCGAGGCGACGCTGGCCGCCACCTCGAAACGACCCTCCGGCAGGTCCTCTTCTCGCTCCAAGGTAAAGGAGGGCCGACTGAGGAAGGTGTAGTGATTGCGCCGAGCGTGGTCCATCACCAACTTCTCCAGTTCCGGGAGGAAGGTGTCCCGGAAGCGCGAGATACGCTCGTGGTCTGACGGAGAGAGGCGTACCGTATAAAGGTTGGGGGCGATGACCCCTCCGGTGGACACCTGCTTTCCCGCCTCCGCCTCGCGGATAACGCGCTTGGCGATCTCCACGGGATGCACGCCCACCTTGAAGATGCGGGAGAAGGTCCCCTCTATGAGTCCCTCCAGCCGACGCTCGAAGTCCCTTATCAGGCCCATTAATATACCTCAACCTTCGCCCGATTTTCGCTGCAGTCCACCCCTATCACCGTAGGCATAAAGCCTTTCTTCCTTGTGCCCTTGTGCTCACTCCTGCTCATCTTTGTCCGTTACGCCGGAGAACGGGTTGGCGGAAATCGGCACCCCACCCGTTCCTTCCCGGCCCCTGGGTCCGGACGCCATCTCCTCCAGCTCGTCGGTGCGCGGAAGGAATCGCAGCAGCTCCGCAGCGAGCAGGACCCAGGCCAGGCCGTGCAGGGCCATGCTCCCGGCGAAGTCGCGGGTTAGGGCGTAGTAGAAGAAGGCCATGGCCGGGCTGAGGGCTATGCCCACCCCCACCAGGCCGTAGCAGCCCTGTGCAAAAGCCCAAACGTCCTCCTCGGATGCGGCGGCGCCCAGGAACCGCAGCAGGCGCCGGAAGAGGAACTGGGAGAAGAACGCCCAGGAGCCCATGCCTGCCAGCAGCAAACCGGCCACGGCCAGCCAGCGTGAGTATCCGGTGAGGCGGGAGGGCTCTCCTCCCAGGGCGGCGAGGCCCATCAGCTCGACCGCGAGGAGCAATAGGGATATGCCTCCCGCGATGAGCAGGAACCTTGTGAGCACTTTGCGCCTCGCCGGCGGCAGCAGCGCTGATCCCATGTCCTCCACCGATTGCCTCGACGCCGGAAGACCGCCCCATTTGCCGCGACAGCGCCTCACCGGCGGCCCGGCCGTTCGACTTTTCAACCTGTAAGTATTATACTTGACCTTGATGCATCGAAAGGGGAGAGCCTTTCTCGCACCGAAAGAAATATAGACCATGGAGCCGTTCCATAGGCGGGAGGTGTGGTGATGGAGTGCAACGTTCATCCGGGGACGGAAGCGGTTACCACCTGCATCATGTGCGGGTCGCCCATTTGCCCTCTCTGCGCCACAGAAACCAATCAGGTCCACCTTTGTTATTCCCATTACCATCAGAGGGTGGAGCAGATAGCCGCGCAGCTCGGTCCGGCGGCGGCGAAAATGGCCGAACAGCGCAGGAGAGCGGAGGCCAAGCCACCCCGGGAGAAGAAGCGCGGAAAGAAAGGCAAGGAAACGGAGGTTCTGCCCCCCCCGACCGCTCAGCCCGTGTTCGCTCCGGATACGGGCATGGCCCTGTGGGAGAGGGAGACGGAGCTGCAGCCGGGACCTCCTGTGTCAGCTACTACCGTGATAACGCCGGAAACGTCTCCCCCCTCGGGGGGGGCGACGGTACTCACGTCGCAGGAAGCGCCCTACCGGGCTGAAACTGTTGAAATTTCTTCTACTCCCCCTGCGCCTCAGCCGCTATCTCCCTCTCAAGAAACTTTGTTGAATCCCCCTCAGACAGTCGCCCCGGCGGTAACGCCTCCTGCTGCGCCTGAGCCCGCCCCGGCCACCTATGCGCCCTTGGAAACCCCCGCTCCCGCCCAGGAGGTGCCCGCGGCCCCTGCCTTCGGGGCCCCCACAGCCGCCGCGCCGGTGGAGGCACCCCCTCTGAGCAAGAAGGAGCTGGCCCAGCTGAAGAGGGAGGAAGCCCGT
>Ga0209227_1000835_pt1 | contig 25613 bp, 27 predicted proteins | sample YNPBryantNP2012_FD_185815 | JGI IMG/M metagenome (GOLD analysis project Ga0209227, IMG submission 185815) | Anoxygenic and chlorotrophic microbial mat microbial communities from Yellowstone National Park, USA - YNP Bryant NP 2012 (SPAdes)... ...
GCATCACGCTCCCGCAAGAGGATCTCAACGCCATCCGTGAGAAGGCGGCTGCCAGAGGGATGTCATATCAGGCACTGATTGCTACCATTGTGCATCAGTATGTGACAGGGGATCTGGTCGAAAAAAAGCCGCACAGCGTCTGACCCGCGCCTGCGCCCGACGCTGCTCCGCCGCGCTCCGCAGGCGGCTCATGCGAAACCCTTAGCCAGCGCAACGGGGTAGCAGGTGCAGGCAGTGGACGCAAAAGAGAAAGTAAGCCGCGTTGTCGCGTTGCGCCTGGCAACGGAAAGAGGTACAATGATCGTCGGAGAGCCGCAACCCGTTCAAGCCTGATAAGGCACAGGCGGCACATCGCAACAGCACAGCAACTGCAGGCAATAGCGCGGCAGGGCGGAAACCCCCATCACGACAAACCACCCGGACAGGGTGACACCCGGCGTAACTCCTGCGATACAGGGGTGCGTGACTGGCAACACCACATCGCGCATGCGAATTGACCGGCTAAAGGCGCTCATCCAGGCATTCAAAGCCAACCCGCTTCACGTACCGCGCTCGCTCCGGTGCTGCGGCTCAGCCGCACATCGTCGGACGATCACCTTAAAGGAGGCTCTATGCCAACCACTCCAGTGCATTTCACGCTGGCTGACCTGGAGCAGTGGGTAGAGAAAGGCTTAATCACTCCTGAGCAACTGACAAACATACGGTCACACATCGAAGCCGCCGGGCCCGTAGCAGAGCAGGCAAAGGCTGGCCCGGAACAGCGCAAGGGGCTGAATTTCGTCTCTCTCGCCTATTACTTCGGCGGCTTTATGATTCTCCTGGCTTACACAATTTTCATGGGCCTGCAATGGGAGTCATTAGAGTTTACCGGTCAGATTGCCATTTCTCTTTTTACTATCGTTGTTCTGTGGGCTATTGGCTATTTTCTCCAAAGAAGCGGCTTTCGCATCGCCGGTGGATTGCTGATTTTTGCCGGTACAGGAATCGTGCCTTTGTTCGTTTTTACCGTGCAACGCGCACTCGGCATATGGCCTGATGACCAGACGTATGCTTATATGGAATTTTACCGGATTGTGGCACAAACCTGGATTTTGCTCGAATTGATCAGTATCGGGGTAGCGGTCATCGTCATCTGGCGCGTTCGTTTCACGTTGATCTCCTTGCTGATCGCCTTTTGGACCTGGTTCCTGTCGATGGACATCACCCGCTGGGTTTCACAGAGCGATTATTGGACCTGGTCGGATCGCGAGCAGATTGTAAGCACAACGATCGGCGTGGGAATGTTAGGACTTGGAGTCTGGCTCCAACGCAGGACAAAGCAGGATTACAGTTTCTGGTTTTATCTCTTTGGACACATCATCGTCCTGAGCCATCTATCCGCTTTGACGTTGAATCGAGAAGGTTTTCTCGGCATTGTCTATCTGGCCGTCTATATATCATTCGTTGTTGCCAGCGTATGGCTTCAACGCCGCGTGTTTCTGGTGTTCGGCGCTATTGGCTGTTACAGTTACCTGAGTTACCTGGCGTTCCGGGTTTTTGAAGGGGCGTTGGGGTTTGTATTCGCGCTTGGCGTTATCGGTCTCCTGATCGTTCTGACGGCGGTGGGATACCAGAAATATCTTCGTTCCTGGTTAGAAAATCAGTTAGCGCGTTATCGAGTGGCGGCAGTGAAGTCGTAAAGCATAAACGCATCCGACACCGGGGTGAAGGCGATGGTGCTCTGCTACGCTCCGCATTGCGCAAACCATGAGCCAGCGCAACGGGGCAGCAGCAGGTGCAGGCAAAAGGAAGCCGTATCGCTGCGTTGCGCCTGGCGATGGGAAGAGGTACAATAGTCATCAAAGCGCCGCAACCTGTTCAGGACTGGCGTGAGTGTGGAAACATAAGAACTGACAATCGGGAGAGAAGTAAAATGAACACGATCAAGTACATCTACTGGCAAGATGAGAACATGTGGCTTGGATATCTGGAAGAATATCCTGACTATTGGGCTCAAGGCGAAACGATAGAAGAATTGCAAGAACATCTCAAAGATATCTTCAAGGAACTTACCAGCGGAAATATCCCTTGTGTCCGCAGAGTTGCCGAATTGGAATTGGCATGAAGCGAACAGAGTTGATACGCGATCTGGAGAAGATGGGATGTGTGCTCATTCGTCATGGGGCGAAGCATGACTGGTATCAGAACCCTCGGACAAAAGTATCTCAGCCTGTTCCTCGTCACAGAGAGATTAACGAGCGTCTTGCGAGACACATCATCAAAATGCTAAGGGACGACAACTGACACACACTTCCACCTGACGCCTTGCTGTGCTACGCTTGCTTCACAGCGGCTGAAGTGTGAGCCGTTTAGAAAGCCCCTGTGTTCTATCTCCCGTTTCAGTCATCAGGGCGCCCAAACTCCCCCTTTCCCCCTTGTGGGAGTTCAAGAGCGGACAGAAAATATGTGCGATACAAGCCTCGGACAGTATCACAACGCGGTAGACTTGCTCCAGACTCGCCCCTCTCTCGCAGTGCGGGAGAGGGGTCGGGGGTTGAGGGTGGATTGCCCATTGCAACGACAGAAAACGCATCTTTGCTCAAACGTTCTGTCCGCCCTTAAACTTGTAGGAGCAGGGGGTTAGGGAGATCTCTCACAGGGGTAGGTTTTTTGGCAAGCCCCTGCGTGCCATCTCCCGTTTCAGCCATCAGGACGCCCAAACTCCCCCTTCTCCCCTTGTGGGAGAAGGGGGTTGGGGGGATGGGGGGCAAAGGCGCACGGGAATGCAGAACGTTGCTCATCTCTCCCAAAAACTCTACCCTTGCGAGGAGGGGGATGAGGGGCAAAAGCGCTCCTGGTGGTGCTGGTCATCTCCTGGAGGCTGCTCAGGCCAACGCCTTGCCGGAAAGCGACCAGGTTATCGGTAATGTTGTTTTGCTGGCGCCGGAGTTGTTGTACGTTTCTCACCCCGCCATCAGCAGCGCCAGCATATACACCGTTGGCGCTGTGAATAGCAGACTATCGATCCGATCCAGGACGCCGCCGTGACCGGGGATCAGCGTACCGGCGTCTTTCAAACCAGCCTGGCGCTTGATGAACGACTCGGAGAGATCGCCGATAGGACCGACGATCCCCGCCGCGATGCCGATCAACGTCGTCGCCCAGAGCGAGAGCGGCAACCCGAACAGTGCCAGTGCCACAAATGCGCCGGCCAGCGCGCCGACCATGCCGCCAGCCGCGCCCTCCCACGTCTTGCGCGGGCTGAGCGAGGGCGCCATCCGCCGGCGTCCCCAGCGTTTGCCGACGAAATATGCGAACACATCCTGCCCCCAGGTCGTCATCAACACCAGCGCAATCCAGGCCGCGCCGGGTTGCGGCTGAAGCGGCGCCAGCAATCCGTCGCGCAGCGGCGTTTCCAGCGCCCGCATCAATATCAGGAACCCAAGGAGACCGCCGATATAGATCGCACCGCTGATCGTCAACGCCCATTCAGCCACAACGCCGTGCTGCGCATGACGCGGCGCGAACATCGCCAGGCTGACCATCACGATCAGCGCCAGGGCGGGCGCTGTCAGATCGAGAGCGGTGAGCGCCCTGATGATCGATACACCGATCAAGATGGCGGCTGCACCCATGCCGGGCGCAGTCTGCGCCTGATACCCGCCGCGACTGAATGCCGCGTACAATTCACTCAAGCCGAGAGCAGCAGCAGCAACCAACAGCAGGGTGAAGGACCAGAAGCTCCACCACACACAGACAATCACGAGCGGCAGCAGAACCGCCGCACTCAGCACACGCTGGAGCAACGCGCTAGGATTCCTCTGAGAGTCCGCCGAAGCGGCGTTCGCGTTGTCCATAGTCGTAAATTGCCTGACGGAGATGTTCAGGGCTGAAATCGGGCCAGTAGACCGGCGTAGTCCAGTATTCGCTGTAGGCGGCCTGCCAGATCAGGAAGTTCGAGAGGCGCCATTCGCCACTGGTGCGAATGATCAGGTCGGGGTCGGGCATCCCGCGGGTCGAGAGATGATCGCTGATCACTGCTTCGGTCACATCTTCCGGTTTCACGCCGAGCGCGATCAATTCACGCACCGCATCGACAATATCGGCGCGCCCGCCATAGTTGAAGGCGACCGCCAGCGTAATCCGGGTATTGTGGCGCGTCAATTCGATGGCATCGAGGATCTTCTGACGAAGTTCAGCAGAGATATTCTCCAGGCGCCCGAGGTGGCGCAGGCGCGCCCCTTCGCGGTGCAGATTGATCGTTTCACGATCGATGAAATCGCTCAAAATATGCATCAAGCCATCGACCTCCGCCGATGGTCGTGACCAGTTTTCAGTCGAGAAGGCATACAGGGTCAGATACTGCACCCCCTGCTCCGCACACTCAGTCACGATGCGGCGGATGTTCTCCGTGCCGGCGCGGTGACCGGCAAGGCGCGGCAAATGGCGCTGGCGCGCCCAGCGACCATTCCCATCCATAATGATCGCAATGTGCCGGGGAACGCGTGCGCGCTGCGACATAGCACCAGTGTCCTATCACGAAATCCAATAATCAAACACCATCAGCGGCGCAGGCGTGACCATCGACAGCATAAGGGGTTGGATGATGGATGCGCTGCCCGGTCAGGGAGCGCGCTGATCAGATTTCCATAACTTCGGCTTCTTTAGTCGCGCCGATGTGATCAAGTTCCCGAACGAAGCGATCGGTCAATTCCTGTAACTTTTCCTGGGCGCGACGATGTTCATCCTCCGAGATCATCTTCTCGTGCTCCAGGTCACGCAAATCTTCAAGCGCCTCGCGCCGAATATTGCGCAGCGCAACTTTCGCCTCCTCGACGCGCGCGCGCACCAGTTTGGTCAATTCCTTGCGACGCGCTTCCGTCAGTTGCGGGATTGCCAGGCGAATGACCCGACCATCATCGGTTGGTGTAATGCCGAGTTCGGAGTTCATAATCGCCCTGGAAATCGCCTTGACGGTATTTGCATCGAACGGCTGGATCACCAGCAAACGCGGTTCGGGTACAGTAATGGTGGCGAGTTGATTCAGCGGCAGGGTCGCGCCATACGCTTCGACATGCAGATGCTCCACCAGCGCTGGCGACGCCCGCCCGGTGCGAATGGTCGCCAGATGATGACGCAGCGCTTCCGTCGCTTTCTTCATCCGACTTTCAGCCTCACGCAGGACATCGTTGACCATACGTTTCCTCGTTTCCTTCTATGCGGCAGGAACGACGCGTGCAGACACGTTGTTCCCTGCCGTTTCCGACCTCATCGCCCATTTGCCGGGGGGTTACTGGGACGGATGACTGCTGACCAGTGTTCCGACATGTTCCCCCATGACAATCCGCTCGATATTTCCGGGCATCAGCGGATCGAACACAATAATCGGAATGTTATTGTCCATACAGAAGGTCAGCGCCGTACTATCCATCACCGTAAGCCCGCGGCTCAGCGCTTCCATATAACTGATATACTCAAAGCGTTTTGCGTCCGGGTAGCGACGCGGATCAGCGCTGTAGACGCCATCGACGCCATTTTTCGCCATCAGGATGACCTCGGCGTGAACCTCAGCCGCGCGCAGCGCCGCCGCGCTATCAGTTGTAAAGTAGGGATTGCCCGTTCCGGCAGCCAGGATGATGACCCGACCCTTTTCGAGGTGGCGCGTCGCGCGGCGGCGGATGTACGGTTCGGCGACTTCGTCCATTTTAATCGCGGTCATCGCGCGTGTAAAGATGCCCCGGCGCTCCAGCGCGTCTTGAAGCGCCAGTGCATTGATAATTGTCGCCAGCATCCCCATATAGTGCGACTGTGCCGCGTCCATTCCGCGGGCAATCGCCTGGTTGCCGCGCCAGATATTTCCGCCACCCAGCACGACGGCGATCTGCACGCCATATCGATGGACGCGCTCGATTTCTTCGGCATAATAATCGAGCACCTGGGGATCGATCGAGTGCGTGCCCTTGCCAGCAAGCGCTTCGCCGCTGAGTTTTAGCAGGATGCGGCGATATCGAGGTTCAGCCATGACGCCTCCACACATCGGGCGCACCCAGTCATGCGACGACTGCATACGCTCAGCGCACGCAGTCGTTGTCTGGCGGCGCCGCTTCTGGCTTAGCCGCCAATTTCATACCGGACAAAGCGGCGCACGATGATATTCTCACGAATTTTGGCAATCGCCGCCTGGATTTTTTCCTCGATCGTCTGCGATGAGTCCTTAATGAACACCTGCTTCAGCAGGACGTTTTCCTGGTAGAACTTATCGGGCGACAGACCGCTGGCGGCGATCTCGCTCTCGGGGACCTCTTCGGGGCGCAGGTAGCGTGGATTCATCGCCGCGACCTGCATGGCAATATCGCGCGCCAGCTGGATAAAGTCCTCAGTGCGGGCAACGAAGTCAGTTTCGCAGTTCAGTTCGACCATCGCCGCAACGCGTGCGCCGTGGTGGATGTACACTTCGATGCGTCCTTCTTTCGCTTCACGACCGGCGACTTTATCGCTCACGCGCAACCCGCGCTTGCGCAGTTCTTCGATAGCCTTCTCGATGTCGCCGTTGGTTTGTTCGAGAATATCCTTGCACTCCTTAACGCCAGCGCCGGTGCGCTCGCGCAGTTCCTTCACCATTTGCGCAGTGATTTCAGCCACGATGACTCCTTATCTCTCTGACATAAAAACAGGGAAGAGCGAAGGCTGCACTGCTGCCTTCAGTCTTCCTTGCCCCTCTGTACCACCGCTTTACTCGACCGCCTCAGCTTCCCCGGCGATCAACTGTGCCGTCATCTCCTGCTCGTAGCCGGCGCCGTGCACCACGTCGGCCTGGAGCGACTCGCGTCGATTCTGACCTTCGATGGCGGCGTCGGCGATTTTCGCGGCAATCAGACGAATGCTGCGGATCGCATCGTCGTTGCACGGAATGACATAATCGATCAGGTCGGGATCGCAGTTGGTGTCAACCATCGCCACGACTGGAATGCCGGTTTTGTTGGCTTCCTTGACAGCGAGAGCTTCTTTGTGCGGATCAACGATGAAGAGCGCCCCTGGCAACCGGTCCATCGTCTTCATACCGCCGAAGACCTTGTTGAGTTTTTCGATCTCCACGTCACGTTTCAGCGCTTCGGCTTTGGTCAGTTTATTGAACTCACCCCGTGCGCGTTGATCCTCGAGATCGTTCAGGTAGCGCAATCGCTTGCGCATGGTGGCAAAGTTGGTCAACGTACCGCCAAGCCAGCGCTGGGTGACATAGAACTGCCCGGCGCGCGTCGCTTCTTCAGCGATGGTTTCCTGCGCCTGCTTCTTGGTGCCGACGAACAGCACCTTGTGACCTGCTGCGACTGTTTCAACAATGAACTGGTACGCTTCGGTGAGACCAGTGATCGTTTTCTGAAGATCGATGATGTGAATGCCGTTGCGTGCCGTGAAGATGTACGGCCGCATCTTTGGATTCCAGCGCTTGGTCTGATGTCCGAAGTGCGCTCCCGACTCAAGCAGTGCTCGCATTGAAACGAGACGCTGCGCTCCCTGGGTCATGCCTGGTTACTCCTTGTTTTTCAGATCGGCAGTCTCTTCCTGCCTGATAAACGCCTCCACCGCTCCTGAACGCGCCGCACGACCGGTTGTACCGGCAGGAGAGGCGGGCGATAGAGCGATGTGTGGAATGAAGCGCGCTGAAGCGCGCCGTCTGGTAGTATAGCATACAAGCAGGGGGCGGGCAAATCCGCCCCGATTTGTACGTGCTCGCATTTCTCCTGGGAGTGAGGACATCTTGCCCTCGTAGACGCAACGAGGGCGTCCCGTCCTCGCTCGCTGGCGCGTGTGTTACCCGGGTGTGAACAGTTCCCCCGATTTTGCACATTACGGGGCGGTATGGTACGATGGCGACGAAACAGGTGCAGGGGAAGCGTTATCTGTCCGGCAGCCCTGAACGACAGGGGGCGGATGGGGGAAGGTGGCGCGCCGGATATCTCTTTCGAAGCGAGCGCGCCTCATCGTATTGATATGCCCGATGTTTCACATGACGCAGTGGCGCCCGGCGGCAGGCCGCGCATTCTGTTTGCGATCTCGGATACCGGCGGCGGTCACCGCTCGGGAGCGCAGGCAATCGCCGCTGCGATTGAACAGCAGGTCGGCGAAGCAGTCGAAACGTATATTATTGATATCTTCGCTCACACCGGCGTGCCGGTGGTTCGGAACGCCCCGGTGGTCTATGATAAACTCTCGACGCGCTGGCTTCCGATCTATGATATCCTTTATCGTCTGACCGACGGTCGCCGGCGTATCGATGCGTTGACCGGCGTTGTCTATCTGGCGGCGCATCGCAATATTCTGCGCGTGCTGGAAGCCGTGCGCCCAACGCTGGTGGTTTCGGTGCATCCGTTGCTTAATCGTCTGGTTGGCAATGCGCGCCGCACCTATCGCCTCTCGTTTCGCTTTATTACGGTTGTGACCGATCTGGTCAGCCTGCATGCCTCATGGGCCGACCCGGATGCGGAATTGTGCATTGTGCCGACCGATGAGGCATTCGAGCGCATGCTGCGTCTGGGAATGCCGCCCGGAAAACTGGTGCGCACCGGGTTTCCGGTGCATCCGAAGTTTGCAGCATACTATCGGACGCGCGATGAAGCGCAGACGATCCTGGGCCTCGCGCCAGAGTTGTTTACCGTTCTGGTGACGAGCGGCGGGGTTGGATCCGGCAATATGGAGCAACTGGTGCGCAACATCCATACCGCGTATCCGCAGATCCAGTTGCTGGCGGTGACGGGCAGAAACAGTGCGTTGCGTGAACGGCTCGAGAAGAGCGGTTTCGGTCCGAATGTGCATATCTTCGGCTTCGTCACGAATATGGAAGAGTTGATGGCGGCAAGCGATATTGTGATCTCAAAGGCGGGTCCGGGTACGCTGATGGAAGCGCTGGTAATGCGTCGTCCGGTGATTGTGACGCAGGCGGTTGGGATGCAGGAACGCGGCAATATCGATTTTGTGCTGAACCATGAACTGGGTCTGTTTTGCCCGACGATCGATCGAATTGTGCCAGTGCTGGCCGAGTTGATGGAACCATCGACCTATGCAGCGACGGTTGCGCGCCTGGTCGATGCGGTTCCGCGTGACGGCGCAATGCAGATTGCATCTATTCTGCTTGAACAGTTGCATCTTGCGCCGCCAGTCCGTCGGCATCGACGTTTCCGCCTCCCCTCTGTACGGTTGCTGCGTCCGCGGGCGATCGTGCGGCGACTGCGCCTGCCGCCGGTGAGAGGACTCATGCGCTGGCGGAGACCGTCGTCAGGGAGACGAAGGTGAACGTTGAATGTTGAAGGAGGGACGGTTGAAGGTTACAGGCGAAACGGCAGATGGTAGGAGCGCGCCGCTCGCGCGCCGGGAACGGTGTACGTTCCACCACGCCCGTGAAGGTTACAGGCAAGAAAGGTGGAAGGTGACAGGGTGTGAGGGTCAGGTGTGAAAATAACAGGTTGAACGTGCAACGTGCAACGTTACTCTAACTCCCTGCCAGACGTCTTTGGAAGCCTCATGACCGAAGGTTCAAGCAGATCATCGGAGTCGCGTTGGTGGTTCGCTGGAGTGGCAATGGTTGCCGCATTGCTGTGCGCATGGTGCGGAGTGTTTGCTGGCGTTGGCGGTTGGGTTGCCGGGCGCGATATGGGGCGACGCGAAGCCCGTCTGGAACTGAGTGCCACCGCTGCGGTGCAACCGGTATTGCCCGAACTGGGTGTGCTGGTGACGCGCCTTGACCGCAGCGGACCGGCAGCCCGCGCAGGGGTTGCACGCGGTGATGTGATTGTGGCAATCGATGGGGTCTATGTGCAGGACGCACGTGATCTGCGCGATCAACTTTTGCGCTATCGCGTCGGTGATACTGTTCGGTTGACCCTTCTCCGCGATCGTGGAGAACAAACAGTTAACGTCGTGCTCGATGCGTTTCCCGGCAACCCGAGGATGCCGTACCTTGGCGTGTACTACACTGCCCGCGGCGAAGAACCGGCTGATCTGTGATGCACCTTTCTGACTCGTCAGACGCAACAGTGACTGACGCATCGCCAGTACCCCGTTCACGGCGGGTAACGCTGCTGGTGGCGTCGCTTGCCGGTCTCTGCTGGGCAGGTGCGCTGGCGATGTTACTCTGGGGTGTGGTGGATCGGCGGCAGCCATACGACGCGCCGGAACGCGTGGTATATTATATGGTAGTTGCGTCCGCCGCGCTCCTGACGTTTGTTCCGGTCGAGCGTCAATTCCGTCTGACAGGTTTGACCGTCGAGGGTCTGCTGGGTACAGGTTTCCTGCTCTATACCCTGGCATTTGTGCCGCCGCCTGTCGAATGGTTGCTGTCGCCGCCGGACGCACCGGTGTATGCGGTGATGGCGCTGGCGGTATTCTGGTTCTTTTCGTCGATTGCGATGCCGCTGCTGTATGCGTTGGGGCAGCGTATCTTTCACCAGCGCGCGCGACGCTATGATCGACGACGCGCGCGCCGCCAGGCGTATGAGATCGGGGTGTTTGCGGCATTGACGGTGATTCTCGCGGGTCTGCGGGCGCTTACCCCGGTTGCGGTTGCGTTGATCGCGCTGATTATCGGTGTTGCTGAATTATTGTTTCTGTCGTTTGTTGAGCCTGAACCATGATCCATATTGCTATCATCGGCGTTGGTTTGATCGGCGCGTCGCTCGGTATGGCGCTGCGTTCCGCACCTGAACGTGAGTCGCCGTTGGGCGCTCTGACGGTTACCGGTTTCGATTCTGACCCGCGTACACTGGCTGAAGCGCGTGGGCGTCTGGCTATTGATCGTGAGGCGCGCACACTGGCGGATGCGGTGCGTGACGCGCATCTGGTGATCGTGGCAACGCCAGTGCAGGCGATCCGTCAGGTGTTCGCCGATCTTGCACCGCTGCTCCTCCCCGGAGCAACGGTCACCGATGTGGCGAGCGCCAAGGCGCAGGTTCTCGCCTGGGCGCGCGAACTTTTGCCCACAACCGTCGATTTCATCGGCGGGCATCCAATGGCGGGAAGCGAACGATCCGGTCCCGCCGCCGCCGCGCCTGATCTCTTCCGCAATGCTATCTACTGTCTCTCGCCGCAGGAGAATGCCCGCGAAACCGCAGTGCGCCTGGTTGAGGCGATGGTGGAGCAGATTGGCGCGAAACTGTACTATATTGATCCGGTCGAGCACGACGCTTATGTGGCTGGCGTTTCGCACCTGCCCTTCATGCTTTCGACGGCGCTGATGGATGTGGTGAGTCGCAGTCCCGGCTGGCGTGAAATGGCGCCACTGGCGGCGACCGGTTTTCGCGATGTGACCCGTCTGGCATCGGGCAGCGCCGAGATGCATCGTGATATTTGCCTGACCAACCGCGAGGCGCTGGCGCGCTGGCTCGATGAGATGGCGCGTCGCCTGACGGAACTGCGTGATCAGGTTGCCGCAGGTGATAGCGAAGGGTTGCTGGAGTGGTTTCGCCACGCGCAGGATGTGCGTGATCAGTGGCTGGCGGAGCGCCCCCATATGCGCCCCGGCGAGCAGGAATTCAATGCGATGATCGATATGGCATACGATCGACCGGGTCTCCTGGGGCGCTGGGGACCGGGATCGCGTCAACGCAAGCAGTAACAGGATTGCTGTATGGATCGCCCAATCCGCGTGCTGATCGCAAAACCAGGTCTCGATGGTCACGACCGTGGGGCGAAGGTGATCGCCCGTGCTTTGCGCGATGCCGGTATGGAGGTGATCTACACCGGCATTCAACAAACGCCGCAGATGATTGTCGAAGCGGCGCTTCAGGAAGATGTCGATGTGATCGGTCTCTCGATCCTCTCCGGTGCGCATATGACGCTTCTGCCACGGGTGATGGAGTTGCTACGCGAACACGATATGCACGACGTGCTGGTGGTCGCCGGCGGCATTATCTCCGACGAGGATGCGCAGGTGCTGAAAGATCAGCACGGCATCGCCGAGGTGTATGGACCCGGCGCCTCGACGCACGAGATTGTGCGCTTCATTCAGGAACGGTGCAGAACGAGGACCTGATCGCGTGGATCTGGCACAGGCTCTGCTCAGCGGGAACCGACGGGCGCTTGCGCAGGCGTTGACCCTCGTCGAGACGGGAGGACCACAGGCGCGGGCGCTGCTCGGCGCGCTCTTCGCCCATACCGGTCGCGCGCACATTATCGGGGTGACCGGCGCGCCTGGCGCCGGCAAATCGACGCTGGTCGCCGCACTGGCTGCACACTGGCGGCGCACCGGTCGCGCCGTCGGCATCATTGCAGTCGATCCGACGTCGCCCTTCACCCGTGGCGCTATTCTGGGCGACCGGATCCGCATGCAGGCGCTCAGCGGCGATCCAGGGGCATTCATCCGCAGTATGGCGAGTCGCGGACGGTTGGGCGGTATTGCGCGCGCTACTGGTGATGCAGTAGCACTCCTCGACGCTGCTGGCTTCGACATCATCCTGGTCGAGACGGTTGGCGCCGGGCAGGGTGAGGTGGAGATCGCCGCTGCCGCCCATACGACGATTGTCATTGAAACCCCCGGCGCTGGCGATGATGTCCAGGCGATCAAGGCTGGCATTCTCGAAATCGCCGATCTGCTGGTGGTCAACAAAGCCGATCGCGAGGGCGCCGATCAGACGGTTCGCCATTTGCGCACAATGCTCAGTTTGAGCGATCTCCCTGCCGATGGATGGACGCCGCCGGTGTTGACTGCGGTAGCGACACGCAGCGAAGGCATCGAGGCGATTGCTGCGGCGGCAGAACAGCATCTCGTCTATCTCCGCGAAAGTGGGCGGTTTGCCGGGCGCGAGCGAGAACGCGCCGAACGTGAGTTGCGCCTGATCCTGCAGGAGACGGTGCTCGAACGGGCGCGCGCGCGTGTTCCGGTCGCCGATTGGGAGGCGCTGGTCGCACAGATTGCGTCCCGCTCCCTCGATCCGTATGCCGCAGCCGATCAACTGCTCGATAGAATGACGGCGTAATGTTCGCCAGAACAGTACTCTTGGGGAATACCATTCGCGTCGCAGATGTGATAGAACAACCACAGGTCTATTCGACGAGCCGTCGCACATTGCTGCTTCAGGAAGAAGTCTCATGGAACATCATGCCGCCTTCGACTACATCCGTGATCTTCTGACCCTGCCGGAAGTTGTCGAAACCCGTTACCATCTGCACCACAGCATCCCCAAACACGATCACCTGACCCGATCGGTTCGTATGTCATACCATCTGAGCCGCCTGCTGCGCGCCGATGTCCGCACCTGTGTGCGCGCTGCGCTGCTCCACGATATCAATTCACGCGCCGGCACCCTGACGACGCATGGGCGCGTGGCGGCGCGTTGGGCGGCGGAGAAGGGGGAAGATGCGGCTGTGTGTGCAGCGATCGAGAGTCATATGTATCCGCTTGGTCCGGCGCCGACGTCGCGTGAGGCGTGGGTGTTGGTGCTGGCGGATAAAGCGGCATCGCTGGGGGATATCAAGCAGTTTCTGGTCGGTTTGATCGATGGCAGCAGCCTGATGAATCGCCGTCGCCTGCGCGAAACCGATCCCTATTATCGCCAGCGTACACGGCGCCGCCTGTTCCGGATTTGACGCGCAGAACCTGCTGATGAATAATTCTTGAAATTCATTAACCGGCACGAGCAGGGTCGGTCCCGACCGCAAGCGCTTCTCCCAATCGTCGCGCTGCTTCGGTCAGCTGGTGCGGCGGATACAGGCTGAACGAGAGGCGCAGTGTGTTGGATCGCGCTGCATCGAGGTAGAAGCGTGCGCCGGGAAGGTATGAGACGCCTGCCTGTTCAGCGCGTGGCAGCAGGGTTGCTGCATCGACCCCTTCCGGCAATTCCACCCACTGAAAGAATCCGCCACCCGGAACGGTGAAGCGGCATCCAGGTGGCAGATACGTGCGCAGGCTCTGCGCCAGCGCATCGCGTCGCTCCCGATACATTGCCCGCAATCGTGTTACTGTCGCCTCAAAATCACCCGCAGCGCACACTTCGGCGACGGTGAGCGCCGTGAATGGATTGAGACCCCCGCCACTGTCCAGTAAGCCGCTGCCGATCAACCGTCCAACCAGTGGTGCATCGGCGGTCAGGTACCCAAGGCGGAGTCCTGGCGCCAGCGATTTCGAGAACGATGCAATCCGCACCACTGTGCCCGGCAGTGCGATGCTCCATACCGACGGCGGCGCAGGCGCATCGTAACTCAGTTCGCGGTACACGTCGTCCTCGACCAGGACGAACCCATGTTCGGCAGCAATCGTTGCCAGCGCCCTGCGGCGTTCCAGGCTCAGGCAAACGCCGGTTGGGTTGTGGTGAGTGGGAACGAAGTAGAGCATACGCGCCCGTCTGCCGCGCTTCGCCAGTTGCTTCAGGATCGTCGTCAGCGCTTCCACATCGATACCATCGGCATCGGATGGGACGGCGACCAGGTGCAACGGATGGTCGCGCAGAATGCGCACTGCCAGGTGGTACGTCGGCGATTCGACCAGCACCGTATCGCCCGGTGCAGCGATAAGCGTGCAGAGGAGATCGAGCGTCTGCGATGCGCCCGACGTAATCAGCACCTCTGCGGGATCGGGAGGGCGCGCGTCGATGTGCGCCAGGCGCGCACAGATCCATTCAATCAGCGGTCCGGGTCCACGCTCGGCGCCATACGCCAGCGCATCGGCGCCGTAGCGCGTCAGCGTCGCATCCGTCGCGCGCCGAAGCGCTGCCACCGGTAATGCCGTGGGGTCGGGGTGCCCCCAACCCAGATCGAGCATGCCGGGACGATGAACGAGTTGAACGATAGGAAGCATACGTGTCTGTTATCCGAACATATTGCGCCATCCCGAAGATCTTCCAGGAGATGCGCCCTTCTTGCCCGCCAGAACTCCAGGGCAGAGAGGTATGGCGCACCATTATACCGGGGAAGAAGGACTGTGGTGCAGACTCTCGGCAAGTCGCTCGATCAGTTGATCGTGGGTAAACGGTTTGTGCAGCACCGGCAGCCCGGTGCGTTCGAGAAACAGACTACTGCGTTCTCCCATCGTGTCGCCGGTCAGGATCAACCAGCGCAGCGACGGTCTGAGCGCATGGAGACGTTCGTACAGTTCGATGCCATCCATGCCAGGCATCTGGAGATCGGTCATCACCACATCGTAATCTGCGGCGAGTGCGCGCGCAAACGCCTCTTCACCTCTACTCACAGCGTCAACGCGGCATTCGAGACGTTCCAGAGCGCGCTGCGCCATGGTGCGCACCAGATCGTCATCTTCCACCAGGAGGATCGACAGATGCTGTGGCAGCGCGATGGTTGGCGTATTGGCGGTTATAGAATTGTCGCTGGCGCGTGGCAGACGGACGTGAAACGTCGTTCCGATCCCCTGACGACTCTCGACCCATACTTCGCCACGGTGTTGTTGAACAATGCTGTAGACCACTGCCAGTCCCATCCCCATCCCCTGTCCAACGTCGCGGGTGGTAAAGAATGGCTCGAACACGCGCGACAGATGTTCTGGCGCAATGCCGGGACCGGTGTCTTCGATTGCAAGCACAACACTTTCCTGTTCGGCTCTGGCGCTGAAGCGCAGCTGGCGCGGCTCGTCGGGCAAACGTGACGCAAGCGCCTGGATGGCATTCAATGCAATATTGAAGATCACCTGCTCGATCTGATGCAGTTCGCCAAGAACGTATGGGAGATCAGGAGGGAGATCAACCGTCACGGTCACACGCGCGGTAGCGATCTTCGAATCCAGGCGTTGCAGCGTATCGTCGATGACCGGTGCAAGATCGAGCGGAGCGACTTCCAGTGTGCGCGGTTGCCCGAAGGCGCGCAACTGATGGACGATCGCTGCGGCGCGGCGGGCAGCCCGCTCGATCTGCTCCAGGTCGGCGCGGATCGACGGCGGAATATCCTCGTCCATTTGCAACTGCGAGAGCCCCAGGATCACTGCCAGTGGATTGTTCAACTCATGGGCTGCGCCAGCAACCAGGCGTCCGAGCGCCGCCAGTTTTTCGTGCTGACGCACCTGTTCTTCGAGCTGGCGCAGTTCAGTCACATCCTTGATGACAACCAGCACCTCGTCATAATCGGGGATCAGATCCAGCGACACCAGTGCGGTGAAATAACTATCATCGGCGCGCAGCAGGTTCATCTCGAACCGTTGCGATTCGCCTTGCCGCACCTCCAGCCATGCGCGCGTCAGCGTTGCCCGCTGATCGGTCGGCACAATCCGCAACAGTGGTTGACCGGCAAGTTCATGACGCTGATACCCGATCAGGGTCAACGGCTCCTGATTGAGCGGTTGCATCGACATATCGGGGCGACACACGATCAGCACATCAGGCGCATTCTGAATGATCGCATCGAGGTAGGCGCGCATCGCTTCCGCCTCGCGGTAGAGACGGGCGTTCATCAGCGACGTTTCGCGCATCTCCTGGGTGGTCTGCGCATTCCGGATCGCCTGTGCCAGTTGTAACGCTATCGCCTCCGCCAGTTGCACGTCATGCGCCTGGAGTGGCGTTGTCTCGCTGAGCAGTTCGAGCAGCCCGATGACTGTTCCTTCGTTCTGCAACGGCACAATTGCAAGGAATGCCACCTCTGGCGGCAGACGCTGCAGAGCGGGCAAGTCAGGGGTCTGCACGTGCAATGCTGCAATATCGATCACGGTAGGGGACGTGCTGCCTGCCAGGGCTTCCCGCTCTTCAGGGAACAGATGAACCAGCAGGCGATCAATGCACTGCGTCGTCTGGGATGATGCACCAGATATAGCGCGTATGTGCAATTCCCCTTCGGAATTGTACAGCGCAATCGCCGCACTCCGCAGGCGCAGCGCGTCGGTGATGATATTCAGCGAGGAAGCCAGCACGTCGTCGAGGTTGATCAGGCGCGTCAACTCCTGATTGATGCGGAGCAGCGTCGTCAGTTCCAGATTCAACCGTTGCAATTCATGTTCGGCGGCGCGGCGCGCGGTAATATCACGGCAGATAAGGTCGATCTCGATCATGTGCGCGTCGATCTGGATCACCTGCGCCGTCGTTTCCAGAACGATCACGCTCCCCTGCCGGTTGCGCGCCGTGAATATCCAGGGTGCGGGCAGGCGATGCCGCAGACGCACCTCGTTCAGACGTTGCTGGATGTCGTTCTGGTCGGCGGAATCGATCAGGTCGAACAACGACATTCCGGGGGTTGCGCCGAGAACTGCGTGAGCAGAACGATTACAGCGTCGAATGTATCCATCGGGTGTGAGGCTCAGCACCAGTTCATCCGCCTGCTCGAACAGCAGACGGTAATGTTGTTCCGAGTGCGCCAGCGCCTGATGCAGTTGTGCACTCACCACGGCTGCGGCAGCGAGTTCGGCAAAGCGGCGGATGATCATGCGATCGTCATCGTCGAAGGGTGTGGGCAGGCGCCGCGCGACGCTGAGCACGCCGATGACGCTCCCTCGATGGTGCAATGGCTGAAACAACGCAGCGCACAACCGATGGGCTTCCCAGAACGGACGGTACACGTCCGGCTCGGCTTCGACGTTGGTAAACGCCAGGGGGATGCCTTCACGAAAGGTCCGCCCCACCAGACTGCCGACCAGTGGAATCGGTTCGCCCTTGAGATGTTCCGCTGCGCCAGCGGTCATGGCGCATACCAGCCTGTTGGGGTCGTCGGTCGGCAGGAAAATGCCAGCCTGCTCGGCGTCGAGCAGGCTCATTGCCTGACGACAGATTTCGTACAGCACGTCATCCACCGACCTGAGGGATACGATCATCCCGGCGGCATCGGAGATCGCATCGAGACGTCGCCGACGGCGTGCGGCGTGTTCGCGCTCGATAATATGCGCCAGGAGCGATGCCAGGTGCAGGGCGATCGTTTCCAGTAGTTCCTGTTCTTCCGCCGTGACGCTGCTTCCCCACAGGTGCAGGATGTGCTGCCGGTCGCCGGTTTCGGGCAGCAGGAGAACAATGTGCCCGCGCACACCTGTTGCGCGGGCGATGTCGTTGAGCGTTTCGGGCGCAATATCAGACAGAAACAGAGGAAGACGCTGCTGGACGATCAGCGCGAGCGTTGCCTGATCAAAGGTGACATGCTCAAGCGGGGGCGTGGCATAGAGCGGGGCTGGCGATGTGTCATGCTGCCTGTGTTCAAAGACAGTGATCCCCATACCTGCCGGGAGAAGCAACGTACTCACCTGGGTGCATACATCGTGGAGCGATGCCGCGCCGTGCAGGTGGTGCAGGCGCTGGCGCAGCGCGGCGATCAACCGTTGCAGCACTGCGGTGCGCGATACCTGGTACAGGGTGACCGAGAGCCATCCCGTGCCGTTGATCGACACGGGCAGCACTTCGATTTCGATGTCCGGGCGATCAGATCGCCGGAACACGCAGGGATCGCCTGGATGGTTGGCGCGCGCGAACTCGAGCGCATGCTCGAAGCGCGTTTGAGTTTGCTCATCGGCGTTATCGAGCAGAATAGAGCGTGCGGAAGCGCCGGTTGTGACGCCAGCAATCTGCTGTGCAGATGGACTCACCGCCACAATGGCGCCGGTGGAATCGATCAGGAGAGCGGGCCACGGCGCCGCCTCGACCGATTGACACAAAACTATGCGTCTGATGTGTGCGTCCTGGTCTGCCAGACGCCCCTGTTCCTGCGGTGCTGCGACCGGTGGCATAGTTCACCATGATGACGTTGCGCCGTTCCCGCGTGCCGTTTCAAGCGCTGTACTGTGAGAATGCCTGATGTTATTGCATTGTAACACACAGATGGGACAGTTTCTGTCACCATTTGCGATTGTGACACAGCCAGGCATTGTCGGGTACAATACCGGTGATGCTGTACATTGTCGCTACTCCGATCGGCAACCTGAGCGATATCTCATTGCGCGCACTGGAAACGCTGCGTGCGGTAGATGTTATTGCATGCGAAGATACGCGCAAGAGCAGCATCCTGCTTCGGCACTACGATATTCATAAACCGCTGGTTTCATTTCACGAACACAACGAACGTCAGGCGGGCGAACGCCTGATCGGGTTGCTGCGTCAGGGGAAGACGGTTGCACTGATCAGTGACGCTGGCACCCCCGGCATCGCCGATCCCGGCTTCACGCTGGTACGCAGCGCGATTGCCGGGGGGATCGATGTGACCATGATCCCGGGTCCGACGGCGCTGATCATGGCGCTTGTTCTTTCCGGCTTGCCGCTGCATAGTTTCACGTTCCGCGGCTTTCCGCCGCGCAAACCCGGTCCGCGGCGGCGTTTTCTCGAAGTTGATCGCGATTCGCCCCATACCCTGATTTTCTACGAAAGCCCCTATCGCATTGTGGCGCTCGTGCAGGATGCGCTGGCAGTGTATGGCGACCGACCGGCGGCTCTGGCGAACGATCTGACCAAGAAGTTCGAGCACGTCGAACGCGGGACGCTGTCTCACCTGCTTGGCTATCTTGCAACTGCGCGCGTCCAGGGTGAGTATGTGCTGGTAGTCGCCGGAGCAGGCGCGCGCACGGCGTCGGCAGATACGGAGGATCAGGAATAAGACAGGTCTGGTATATGCTATAGTCGCACGGGAGGCAGGTATGCAACCCAATATCCGGCGTTCAGGGGCATTGGCTCTGCTGATCCTGATCGGTCTGATGGTCAGCGCGTGTACGAACCCTTTTGCAAGCCAGCCATCACCGACCGTTGGTACGTCGCTCATGGCGGAGGGAGCAGTCACCGCATATCCGGCGCCAGCGACCCCAACCCCGCCTACTGCAACCTCGCCCACTGCAATCCCGCCCACTGCAATCCCGCCTACTGCAACCTCGTCCACTGCAATCCCGCCCACTGTTCCGCCGCCGTCCGCCACACGCCCGGCGCTAACGCCGTCGCTTGTCGGTCCTGAATGGACCGTCGCCTACAGCGGCGATCTGAATGCTGATGGACGCCCCGATGTGGTGGCGTACAAACCAGGCGCCGTCGCACCCGGGCCCTCTTTCAGGCGTCCTGAGTATGCAGGGTATGTCGGCAGCGTCAGCGAAGCGGTGATTGTGCAGGCGGATGCTGCCGGACAACCGCAGGTGCTGGTAACGATGAGCCGGTCGGGTGTTGCGCTTGGGGGGCGCGTCGTGGTTGGTTTTCCATCGTCGCGCGAGGCATGGAACAACCCCGTTGCTGTGATGCTGCTGATCGACACGAATCAACCGCCGGTTGTAGCAGCGCTGCCGGTCAACAACAGCGGCGAGCCATACACGCAGGCGGTTGGAGTGCGCTGGAACCGGAGTCGCGCCGCATACGAATTGATCTCCGGCGGCAAGTAGCAGTACTGATCGCTCTGGTTTATCCCGCCATCAATTCACGGTGCAGGGCGCGCACAACGGCGCTCAGTTCCTCTTCCGGCACGATGAATGAAAGGTGCCGCGAGGTGTTGCCGTGAACCATCGCCAGCACTGTGCCCTGCACCCGCGCCAGCGCCGCCAGCGCGCGCGGCGCCAGGCGTGTGCTCTCCGGCGCACTGATGACCGCCACCAGCGCCACCGGCGCACGCAAACTGATCGCACGCAGCGCCTTGCTGTCTCGCTCTGGTTGCAGACAGGCTTCGATCCGCTCGTATGCATACTCGGCATCGGTGGCACGCACCGCCAGCACCAACCCTCGTTCACTGAAACTCTGCGCGAAGGTCAGCACTTCGATGCCACAGCCGGTCAGTTCTGCAAGCACGCGCGCCGCCAGTTCCGGCGCCCATCCAAGTTCAGCCGCCGCCAGGGGACTCATACTGATCTCGATCAGGCTGATGGACGGCGCGGAGATGATCGTGCGCGCCGTGTCGGAAGAGATGCGGGGCGCCGCGACGACCCGCGTGCCGGACAGGTGGGGTTGTTCCAGGCTGCGGATGTGCAGCGGAATGTTGCGATCGGCGAGCGGCGTCAGAGTGCGTGGGTGGAGCACCTCTGCACCGAGTGTGGCGATCTCAGCCGCTTCGATGTATGACAGTTCCGACAGCGTGTGCGCTTCAGGCACCAGTTTCGGATCGGCGGTGAGAATGCCGGGCACATCTGTCCAGATGACCACTTCATCGGCTTCGAGCGCAGCGGCGATCAGCGTTGCCGAATAATCGCCGCCGCCACGTCCAAGCGTTGTGGTGATCTTCTGGCGGGTCGCGCCGATGTACCCTGTCACCACCGGAACGATCCGCGATTGAGTCAACGGCAGCAGGCGTGCGCGGGCGCGGGCAGCAGTTTCCTCCGGCAACGGGCGTGCATTGCCAAAGTGATCATCGGTGACGACTAACTCGGCGCCATCGATCAACTGTGCTGCAACCCCGCCGCGCCGCAGCGCCACGGCCAGCAATAACCCGATGAAGCGTTCGCCGATTGCAGCCACAGCGTCGCTGCTGCGTGGCGAATGTTCGCCAAGCGTTGCAATCGCGCGCACGATCCGGTCGAACGATTTGAGCAGATCAGCCCACGCCCGGTACAGAGTCTCGCGCTCCCAATCATCGGTCACCAGGCGTTCGGCGAGTGTGCGGTGGCGTTGCCACAACTCGCGGCGCGCCTGCTCAGCGGCGGCGAGGTTACCGCGCGCTGCGGCGCGTCCTGCGCCGATCAACAGGTTGGTTACGTCCGCAATCGCGGTGCATACAACCACGACCGCCTCGCCTTCGTCGATGGCGTGGCGGACGATACGCACCAGATCATTGACCCGGCTGGCGTCACTGACCGCAACCGCACCGAATTTCATCACAACCATGGCGCATCATTCCTGAACATCGTCCACTGGCGGCGCTGGCGGGCGTGGGATCAATCCGGCGCGCGCAACGACCTGAGGAATAGCCTTCGTCCATCCGACCGACATGATATGAACGCCGCGCACTCCTTCGATGGCGAGCAATTCCTGCACCAGTTCGGCGGCAATTGCGATCCCCTCTTCTTCGGGATGCGCGGCGCGCTCCATCCGCTCGATCACCCATTCGGGCACGCGCGAACCCGGCAGATGGTCGCGCAGGAAGCGCGCCGATTGCGCCGATTTGACCACCATGATGCCGGCAAGAATATACGCCTGTTGATGCAATCCGGCGGCGCGTGCGTCTGCCATCCACTGGCGGAAGCGATCAAGGTCGAACAGGATCTGCGTCTGGATGAACTCTGCGCCGAACTGGATCTTGCGTTCGAGCCGTGCAACGCGCTCGATATTCGGGTTGGCGACCCCGCCGAGGAAAAAGCGTGGCGCCTCGGTCAGCGCAACGCCCGATTGGAACTTTCCCTCGTCGCGCATCGTGCGCAGCATTTTGAGCAACTGGAACGAGTTGAGGTCCAGCACATTCTTGGCATCGGGATGGTCGCCGATCTTGGGATGGTCGCCGGTCATTGCCAGGAAGTTGGTGATACCGCATGCCGCGCCGCTCAACACATCCGCCTGGAGCGCGATCCGGTTGCGATGCTGGCATGTCATCTGCACAATCGGCTCCAGCCCGAGTTGGCGGATGATGATGCCAGCGCCAAGCGCCGACATGCGCCCCAGACCACGCTGATTATCCGTCAGATTGATGGCATCGACCGCATCGCGCAGACCAAGCGCCAGGCGTTCGACCGTGGCGCGCGAAGCGCCGCGAGGGGGCGCGATCTCACCGGTTACGACGATATGACCGGCCTGCAATCGCCGCTGGAATTCGCTGAAACTCTTCATAGCACGTATTCTAACACAAACGTTCAACCACGAGGCATGCGTCGGGCGACCAGCACGGTGCGCGGGCAGCGATCGAGCAGGTCGCCGGTCAGGTCTTCGAGCAGCACACGATCGAGGGGCCCGGCGGCATGATGGGTTCCGACCGCAAGGATGTCGTAATCGCCCTCGTCCAGTTCTGTCAGGATTTCGTCCAGCACCAGACCGAAGCGCACCCGGATTGCGACGGCGATCCCGCGCGCGTGCAGCCATGCCGCCACCTGTTGCAGCGTCGTCGCTTCTGGCGTCTGGCTTTCCAGGAAGGTTGCTTCGTCGGATATCGATGGCGCCAGCGCCTCGAACACGATTGGTTGCTGGGAGACAACATGCAGCAGCGTGATAGAAGCGCCGAGGGGCGCTGCCAGTTGCGCCGTGTATCCAGCGGTGGCGAAGGTATGCTGATCGCCGCCGCTGGCAAGCAGAATGCGCCGGATGGGGCGCACCGGACCGTGGACCCGCAGCACGGCGGATCGTAAACGGCGTGTCAGCGCGTCGCTGCGGCGGAGGGGCAGCAGACGTTCCAGCGGACGCTGAAAACGTCCGAAGATCACCAGGTGATACGTCATTTCGTCAACGACGGTCATGATCGCTTCCTGCGGCGTGCCTTCCACCACCCGGCGTCTGACCTCCACATCAGGTGGAAGGTGCAATCGTGCAAGTGCATCGTCGAGCAGAGGAGCATTGCTCATACCGCCACCCGTCACCAGGGTCACCAGCGTCGCAACATGCCCGGCAAACTGAGCGGCGGTGGCAAGCGCTTCGTTGCGCCAGGGACCAGGACCAGCGTAGATCAACAGGTTCATACTCAGAAGGCAAGAAGCATGACCGGAATGATAAACATCACAACCAGAAAAGCGACAAGCGTCCTGCGATGGCGCATGATTGCGTCCTGGAGACGCAGGATTGACCGTTGAAAAGCGTGATAGAAAAACAAAATCACGACCAGCGACAGAATCGCCACACTCACCATTTCCACCAGGACGATCGTGAAGGCAGACGCGCCGCCGACGATCAAGGCGGCAACCAGCGTATCGATGAATGTCGTAATGTTCGCTCCCATAATGTAAGGCAGCGTATTTTCGCGTCGCACCAATCCGCGCACCGAGAGCGGCACCAGGATCGAGAGCGACACCGAAACCGACATGGTCACCGAGGTAACCGCCATGCCGAGTGCGAACATCACCATCGGGCGATACACCAGCCGACCGATACGGCTGAAGGCATTCGACTCCGGTTCGACCTGCGGCAACGCACGATCCAGGAGGGCAAACGCCGTCAGCAGCGCCACAACACCGGCGCCGAACTTTGCCCATCCGGGCAAGCCGAGCGCGTTGATTGCGTTCATGATCGGCTCGTACATCCAGTCGAGCACCGACGTCAACGGTGCATCCGCGTCCGCCGGGATCGTCTGCACGACGCCCGACGTCAACGCCCAATAGCCGAGCGCCATTGCTGGCAGATAGATCGCTGCGGTGGTCAGCAGCGCCAGCACGCCGATTGCAACGCTTGCAGCGCGCCGGTGTCCGCGCAGATAGTAGAAGAATCCGACCACGAGCACAATCAGGGATGCGCCCAGGCGCGATCCGGTGATCATGGTAAACGTTTGCAGCGCATTGAGTGTGCCTGCGGCAAAGAAGGTAATCGCAATCGCCGCAACCGGCGAGCCGCTGAGAAACATGTACGCCAGCAACCAGCCGAAGCCAAGGGCGCTGACCGGGCTGGTGACGTTGAATGACGCAACCATGGCGCGTCCATAGTCACGTGCGCCTTCTTTGAGCAGATTGAGCGCAAGGATGAAGACCAGTAATCCAGCAACGGCGCACACGATGCGCAGCAACCAGCCAGCGTGGAGCGACACACCAACCGCCGCGCGCTGTCCTGCCCTGACGCCGGTCATATCATCGTCGTTCATGACCCACCACGCCATACGGCGCCTTCATCGGTCATTATCAGCGTTGCCGCACCTGTCGATTCGAGGTGGCTGAGGTGGGCAGCAACTGCTGCGACAAAAATGGCATACTGCGGCAACCCTGTGATGGTCAGTCCCAATGTGCGTTGCACCCGACGCGCGACGGTTAATGTGTCGCCGGGTTCGGAGAGTGCGTCGCGTACCGCATGCATTGCACGTTCGATGGCAAGCCGATTGATCCGGATCGCCGCGTCCAGTTCACTCTGCGGCGTCAATGCACCATGACCCGGCAGAAAGAAACGTTCTTTTCGCATTGCCAGGCGATCCAGCGATGCAAGTTGAGCAGCAACGTCGTGTGCATACGGGATTCCGTGCTTCGAGATCACCTCAGGACCGAAGAACCCATCGGCGGCGAAACAGACGCCATCGACGGCAACGCCGATCTGTCCGATGCTATGCCCCGGCAGCGCCACGATTTCCAGCGTCGTCCCGGCTATCTCGATGGCGTCGCCATCGATGATGTGCTGAACCGGCACGCCCTTTGCCATCAACCATTTGGTGCGCAGGGCAGATGGCGGGGTTGCTCCAAGCGACAGGTAGATCGGTTCGAGGAGCGGATGTTCAATCAGGGGCGCTTCCAGACGCGGGGCGTAGACGGCGACATTGGAAAGGTTGCGCACCAGATACTCATTGCCGCCGATATGGTCGGCGTGATGGTGCGTGCTGATGATCGCCCGCAGCTGGCGCTGCGCCTCATCGAGTGCGCGCCGCACCAGACGACCGGTATCTCTGTCGAGACCGGTATCAATCGCAATCGCGCCGCCATCGTCGGTCAGAACAATGCCCAGATTATTAGCGCCCGGAATGTATGCGGTATGGGTCGTGATTGGCTGGAATAATGGCATGGAATCGTGCCCCTACAACACCTGCAACGTTCAACGTTCAACGTTCAACGCTCAACGTTCAAGTTCCACCTGCAGCCCGCAACGTTCAACCTTCAAACGTTCAACGTTCAACGTTCAACGCTCAACGTTCAAGTTCCACCTGCAGCCCGCAACGTTCAACCTTCA
>Ga0209227_1000840_pt1 | contig 25556 bp, 20 predicted proteins | sample YNPBryantNP2012_FD_185815 | JGI IMG/M metagenome (GOLD analysis project Ga0209227, IMG submission 185815) | Anoxygenic and chlorotrophic microbial mat microbial communities from Yellowstone National Park, USA - YNP Bryant NP 2012 (SPAdes)... ...
CCTGGTCGGCGCCGCCGCCTGGCGCCGCGCGCGGCGGGCGCACACCGGCAACGGCTGAACCGGAATTCGCAAGCTGCCCTCGCGCTCGATCAGAATCGGCGAGGCGAGGGGCGGGACGGCCCCCGCATAGCGTGCGGGGCTCGGGTGGACGCGATTTCCGAACCCCCGACGCGAGTCGGGGGCAAGTTGCGGTGCCCAGCGGCCAACGTGCCCGCACTGACGTGCGGGGTTCGGGTAGCTGCGTCTACTGGCCCCCCGCACTGGCGTGCGGGGTTCGGATGGCGCGCTGTCGAATCGTGAATCGTAGATAGCACCACTGCCACCGCGCCCGCCGACTTCCGGCGCCGGCCGTGCAGACCCAAGCGCCTCCGCGTGGAAGACGACGCTGGACCTCGCGGAAGCAGGCACCCGTCCGGCGTCGGATCAGAATTGGAATTCCGGCGTCCAAGGCACGTCCAGCCCGTTGCCGGACCACTGGCTGTTGTCGCCGTCCAGACGGATGGTCCGGTCAGGGTCGAGCTTGTAGCCGAGCTGTTCCAGAGTCTGCGCGGCAGCGTGGCCATCCAGGCGGAGAACATTGCCGCGTTTGCGGTGTCGCGGATCCACGGCCGTCCGGTGCTCCGGTAAGTCGGCCATCTCGCCAGCCACGGGATCCACGCGTGGCGGGTCCAGGTTGAAACCCTCGTTCCCGAACCGGTCCGCATCGCGCGCATCGTCCAGGTAGGGCCGCCGTTGCGTCGCTGGAAACGATGCCGCCGTCCCCATGCAGTCGCCCGCGGCGACCGTCCGCGACGGCTGGCGGATGCGCGACGCGACGACCGGCCAGTTCTTGTATGAAGCCGGATCGCCCGCGTTACTCAACCGTGAGTTGCCGAGGAACTGGTAGTTGTACCCGTAACTCCCGTTGCGCTCGTCTGTCCACTCCGGCGTCGCGGGGCAGTAGTACACGCTGCTGGAGAAGTTCTGCATGTCCCCGGCCTCGCCGAACATATCCGTTTCATTCCGGCATGCCTTGGGATCGGCAAACGGCGGCAAGCCGACGGCGATGCTCATCATCGCGACGAACGTCGGGCGGTACTTCCTGCCGCCGTTGATATTCGCATACGCGTTGCAGTTGTCGATCTTGGGCAAGCGTCCGGGCGGCAGCGCGTCGCGGTAGTCATTGGTGTAAATCTGGATTCCCTGCCCCAGGACATGGAGCTGGGCCAGGCACTTGGTGGCGCGTGCGCTTTGCCGCGCCCCTTGCAAGGCCGGCAACAGAATGCTGAGCAGCAAGCCGATGAGGGCCACCACGGCCAGCAATTCGATCAGTGTGAACCCGGACTGACCAAGACGCCCATCCCTGCGCTGCGCTGAGAACATGCCTGATTCCCGACTGGAAAGACGGCGAATAGCGGGCCGGCGTGCGTCACTGAAACCGCTGAAGCAGGCGCTGGCAGGCGCGCACGCCCGCCTTCTCGTCATCGCCCGGCCCCTCGTACTCGATCCCGATGTAGCCCCGGTAGCCGCTCTCGAGCACCACCCGCATCATCCGCGCGTAGTCGATCGTCGTTTCATTCCCGTCCGCGTCGAACCGGTAGCACTTCGCACTGACGGCTCGCGCGTAGGGCATCATCCGGCGCACAGCCTCGTAACGATCGACCGTCGGCGGGAAATTGCCGAAATCGGGCAGCGTACCCAGCAGCGGATCATCGACCCGACGGAGCACGGCCAGAAGCGAATCCGGGTCGGAGGAGAGCCCCCCATGATTCTCGATCAGCACGTGCAAACCCTCGGGCCGCGCGTAATCCAGCAGCTCCGCAAAGCTCTCCGCACACCGCTGGATCGCCTCCTGATCTCCCGGCTGAGCGTCCCCGGCGTTGCAGCGGATCGAGTGGCAGCCCAGCACGGAGGCCACATCGAGCCACTTGCGATGATTGCGGACCGCTTGGCGACGCTCGGTCGGGTCGCGGTGGCACATGTCGCCCTCGCCGTCGCACATGATCAGCAGGATCTTCACATCCTGATCGTCCGCCCGGCGCCGCAGCTCCCGACAATAGGTGTACTGCGGACTGGGGAAAAACGTGTTGACCAGTTCCAACCCCCCGATGTCGAACTCGCGCCGACACAGCTCCGGCAGGTCCATCTGTTTGAGCTGCCCCGAAAAGATCAGCCGGTGCACAGACCACGCCGCCAGGGAGATTTCGAACTTTCTACCCGGTGCCGCAGCGGTGGTCGTCTGCGCCAGCAGGTGCGGCCCCGCCAGCAGCCCACCAGCCGCCTGAAGTCCCCGCCACAAAAACCCCCGTCGCGAACAGCGCTTGTCAAACATGCCTTGGCACTCCGCGTGCGCACCAGCGAGAATTATACCGAGCCGCCGGCGGCAGCCCGCAGTATATTCGGCACGGGCCGCGGGCCACCCCGGCACCCGCCACGAATACCGATGGCCTCACGGTCCTCGCGAATCCGGGCTGCCGCGTGCGTCGGCCTCACCGGCCTGCACGTTCTCGCTATGCTCGCGGCTTTCTGCGTCCCCGCCGCGGCCTTCTGGGAGGCCTCGCGCGCCTTATGGAGCACCCCCGCGTCGAATGAGTTGCCGAGCAGCGCGGACATCCGCCGCTGGCTCGTCCTGCTTGGCAATACAAGCATCGTCGTTGGCGTCGCCGTGGCGACGGCTCTTGCTCTGGGCTCAGGTGCCGGGCTGCTCGCAGCCCGCACGGACCTGCCCGGTCGCCGGGCCGTGCGCGCGGCGGCCCTGATCGGCGCGTGCGTGCCCATTTATGTCAGCAGTGCGTTCTTTCTGGCTCTGGCACCAAGGCTGATCGGATTCGGCTCGGCAGCCATGTGCGGGGTGCTCTACGGCCTGGTCTACACGCCGCTGGCAACGCTGACGCTTGGGGCCGCGTTCCGCGCCGTGGACTGGGAACTCGAAGATGTGGCTCTGCTGGACGCCGGACCCATGCGGGTCATCCACCACGTAACGCTGCCTCATTCGGCGTGGGCGTTCGTAGCCACGGCACTGCTCATCACGCTGTTTGTGGCGACCGACTTCACCATCGCGGATCTGCTGATCGTCCGCACGTTTGCGGAAGAGTGCTACATCCAGTACCAGTTGGACCGCCGCCAAGCCGGTCCCTTGCTGACGCCTCTGCCGCTCGTCGTTGCACTCGCGGTCGTGCTTACCGCGGCACACGCCCGCTATCGTCGGGTGGGCGAGCTGTCGCCCGCCGGCGCCGAGCAGTCGCCGCGGACTTTCCGACTCGGTCGCTGGCGCACGCCCGTCGCATGGCTGGCCGGAATCTCGCTGCTGGCCGCGGTCGGCGTGCCGCTGGGTACCCTGCTGAACCGGGCGCGGCCCCTGGAAGGTCTTCCGCGGGTCATCGCCGGTCTGGTCCCCGAGTTGCGAAACACCGCCCTTCTGGTGCTGCTCGGAGCGACCCTTGTGCTGCTGCCGGCCGGCGGTCTGGCATGGCACCTGGCCCGCGGACACGCTGTCCGCTGGCCCCTGATCCCCGCTCTCATCCTTCTTCTGGTGCTTCCGGCACCGGTCGTCGGCATCACGCTGACCGCACTGCTCAACCGCCCCGGACTGCTCGGCCACCTATACGATTCGCCGCTGGTGGTCCCCCTCGGCTACTACGTTCGCTTCCTGCCGATCGCCGTGCTGCTCCTGTTGCCGGCCGCCCGGCGTGTGCCCACCGAGCTGGTATGGGCAGCGCGGGTCGATGGCTGCGACTCCCTGGGCATCGCACGACACGTAGGCTGGCCCGCCATGCGACGGGATACCGTACTGGCCTGGCTCATCGTCGCCATACTGTGCACGGGCGAAATCGGTACCACGATGCTCGTCGTCCCACCGGGCTGGGAGACCGCCGCCGTGCGCGCTTTTACTCTGCTGCACTTCGGTGTGTACCGCGACCTGGCCGTGCTGACATTGCTGGCGGTGGGCATTATCCTGCTGCCGGCGGGCGGCTTGCTGTGGCTTCTCCGCCGATCGTGAGCCGGGCTGGCGGCATCAACCCCCGGCGCGAGTGCATGTTATCGCCACGCATCCGGGAGTTCGGGGCAATGGTCGAACATCGGACTCGTCTCACCCTTCTGGCCGCATTGCTTGCTGTGCCCGCGGGCTGCGAACGGCAGCCACCGCCAGCCGAGGTCGTCGTCTACACCGCGCTGGACCGCCAGTTCTCCGAACCGATACTCCGGCGCTTCACGGAGGAAACCGGGATCATCGTGCGGGCAGCGTATGACACGGAGTCCACGAAGACCGTCGGACTGGTGGAACGCATCCGCGCCGAAGCGGCACGCCCGCGTTGTGACGTCTTCTGGAACAACGAGATCATGCACACCCTCCGGCTGAAGGCCGAAGGCTTGCTGGCGCCCGTTCAGCCAGCCGAAGCCGTGCACTACCCCGCAGCCTTTCGGGATCCGGCAGGCTACTGGTTCGGGTTTGCGGGCCGGGCGCGCGTGTTGCTGGTGAACACAGATCAGGTCCCGGCCGACCGGATGCCGCGCTCCATCCGCGATCTGGCCGATCCGCGTTGGCGCGGCCGTACCGGCATTGCCAAACCGCTCTTCGGGACGACCGCCACGCACGTCGCCTGTCTGTTTGCGGCGCTCGGCGAGTCGGAGGCCGTCGCGGTGCTTGACGCGTTCCGTCAAAACGGCGTCCGCGTCGTGGCCGGGAACAAGACCTGTGCGGAGATGGTCGGCCGGGGCGAGCTGGCGTTTGGACTTACGGATACGGACGACGCGATCGCCGAAATAGACGCGGGCCGACCCGTCCGCATGGTCTTCCCGGATCAGGAGGATAACGGGCTGGGCACCCTGCTCCTGCCCAACACGGTGGCGCTCGTCAAAGGCGCGCCGCATCCCGAGGCCGGCCGGCGACTGATCGATTATCTGCTATCGCCCGCAGTAGAGGGGCAACTTGCGGCGGGGCCGTCGGCCCAGATTGCCCTCCATCCGGCTACCACACAGCCGTCCCGCGCCGCCGCTGTGACCGCCTGGCGCTGGATGGAAGTGGACTTCGTCCGCGCTGCGGAACTGTTCCCCAAGGCAGCGGAATACGTGAAGGAGCGTTTTCTGGCCCCCTGACGGCCTGCGGATCGGCCGGGCACCGCCGCTCCCGCGCCGCCCGCTGTGCTCAACAGAACCGAAGTTGCGCGTGTGTGCGCGGGCCGGCACCCCGCAGGATGCCGGCCCATCCGGACATGCTCCTTTCCAGACCTCCGGACCGCACACAGCGTCCGGCTTACGCCGGACTTCGTCCGGGCGACCGCCCGGAACGTGGCTCCCAACACTGCAAGCATTCGAATCGAAAGGCGGCGGGGCAAGTTCCGTGGCGCGGGGCCGCATTCAACATGCGGCCGTTGACAGCGCCACGCACGTGCTATAATTCGACCCCCTTGTGGGTGTGCAACGCGATAACACGGGACGCGCGCCCGGCGTCGCCGCGGTCTTGGTCGCGCGGCGACGCGGCGGCTTTCGGGCCACACAATGGAGGGCCGGCGGATGATGCCCATGGTTCCCAAGCGTGTGTTCTTCACCCGCGGCGTCGGCAAGCACCGCCATAATCTCGAATCGTTCGAGGCGGCGCTGCGGGACGCCGGCATCGCGCAGTGCAATCTGGTGCGCGTGTCGAGCATTTATCCGCCCGGCTGCCGCATCATCACGCGTCAGGCCGGGCTGGCCGCGCTGGTGCCCGGGCAGATCACGTTCTGCGTGATGGCCGATGCGCGCACGAACGAGCCGAACCGCCTCGTGTCCGCCGGCATCGGGCTGGCCATCCCCAAGAAGAAGGACCACTTCGGGTACATCTCCGAGCATCACGGCTTCGGCATGAACGAAAAGAAGACCAGCGACCTGGTCGAAGACATGGCCGCCAGCATGCTCGCCACCACCCTCGGCATCGAGTTCGACCCGGAAGCCGACTACGACGCGCGGCGCGAGGTCTACAAAATGAGCGGCGAAATCGTTCAGACCCGCGCCATCGTGCAAACGGCCGAGGGCGACAAGAACGGCAAGTGGACCACCGTCGTGGCCGCGGCCATCTTCCTGTTCGACTGACGCCGCGCCGGTTCGACCGCCGGCCACCACGTCAGGACGCGTATGTCACACACGGTCCCGGACAATTTTCTCGGCCTGCCGCCGCGGCTGGCGAACTACGCGCGGGCGCGCTTTGCTGTGCTGCCGATTCCCTACGAGGCCACGACCAGCTTCGGCGGCGGGACGCGCGAGGGCCCGCGCGCCATCGTGACGGCATCCCAGCAGGTGGAGCTGTACGACGAGGAACTGGGACGCGAGTCGGTTCAAGCGGGCATCGCCACACTGTCTCCGCTGGAGCCCGATGCCCGCGGCCCGGAGGCCATGCACCAGCGGGTATATGCAGCGGCCTGCCAAGTGGTGCGGGACGGAAAGTTCCTACTGGGGCTGGGGGGCGAGCACGGAATCTCGTCCGCGCTGGTTCGCGCGGTGAAAGCCCGTTATCGCCGGCTCAGCGTGCTCCAGCTCGACGCCCACGCCGACCTGCGTGACACGTACCAGGGCTCGCCCTTCAGCCATGCCTGCGTCATGCGCCGCATTCACGCGCTGAAGGTTCCCAGCGTCGGCGTCGGAATCCGCAACTATTCCGCGGAAGAAGCCCGCTTCCTGAGGGCAACCGGCCTGCCATTGTTTTCTGCCCGCCGCTGCCGTGAGACCAACGACTGGATCGGCGAAGTCGTGCGTCATCTGACCGACGAGGTTTACGTCACCATCGACGTTGACGTCTTCGACCCGGCCTTCGCCCCCGGCACGGGGACGCCTGAGCCTGGCGGACTCGACTGGTACCAGGTCGTCGACCTGCTGGCTGCGGTCACACGTGCCCGGCAGGTGGTGGCGGCGGACGTGGTCGAGGTTCGCCCGCTGCCCCCCAGCACCGCCACCGAGTTCCTCGCCGCGAAGCTGATCTACCGCCTGATCGGTCTGGTCACGGCGGCCCATCGTTGACGCTTGCCGGCCTGGTCCGCCCGTCATAGCCTGCACATATGCGCAGGCACCGCGCTTTGTCCCACCGCTCGCGCTCAGCCCAGAAGCCGAAATCCGCGGACCGCGCGGGCGCCCAGCGTTGGCCCCTCCGGCGACTGTTGGGGCTCGGGCTGCTCGTGGCGCTCTGGTCGGGCAACGCCCTGTTGTGCCGGAACCTCTGGCACAGACTGCCAGGAACGTGCCGGGCACAACTGGATGGCCAGACGCTTCGTGCCGCATTCGCCGCGGCCAGACCGCAATATCCGCCCCAAGCCCGCGCGGCCTTGCTGTTATGGCTGAACAGCGAGCGGCTGATGGAATCGTTCCGGCACCCGGAACAAACGGCGGAGCTGCTCGCCGCGGCTCGCGTCACCCTGCCGGCCCTGCCACATACGCATGTCGGCCGTCTTCAGGTGCTCGCCCTGACCGTGCGTGAAGCGGAACTCCAAGGCGCACCGCCACAGGCCTGGTGGCCACGGGTGCAACAGTTCTTGACGGGGCTGGATACCGGCACGTTTCCGCACTTTCTGCCGGACTTGCTGACGGCCGAGGCGGGCGTCTACCAGCAGCTCGGGCTGCCGGATGCGTGTGCGTTCGGGACCGCCCGCGAGCTGTTGGACGCGGTCCACGGACCGTTCTTGCAATACCTGACCGATCGACTGGAGCAATTGGCGGCGGCTCTTGAGGCCAGCGACGCGGAAGCCGCCTCCATTTGTTGCCGGACCCTGCAACGCCTGCTGCGACAGTGGATAGAAGCGGTCGGCCCGCCGAGCTTGCGCTTGTTGGCCGCCGACCTGCTGGCGCGCTCGATAGAAACCACCGGTCCTCGGACGCCTTTATCACTCGCTGTGGCCGCCGAGTGTCGAGCGTGGCGGGCGGAATACCGCACGCATGCTGCGCGACAGCCCCCGGCACCCGCCTGGTTGCGGTTCTCTGAAGATCCGGCTGCTTTCGCACGCGCGCCGCAAAACGCGTTGATCTTAGTGGCATGGCTTACGTGCGCGGGATTGGGTGGGGCCGTTCTGACGCTGGTTGCGGCGCCCGCCTGGTTACGCCCCCTGGCACCCGTGCCGACCGCAGTCGCGTTTCGCACTGGCATCGTGGCTTTGCTGCTCTGCGGGGTGGGCTTTGGCGTTGCCGCCTTCAGCCATGAGCTGACCGATCGCGACTTTCGCCGCCTGGAGCAGCCGGAGTTGGGCTTGCCGCGACTTCCAATGCTGGCCGGGGCGTCGGCCTTTGCGGCCGCGGCCTTGCTGGCGCTGCCCAACCTGGTTCGTACGCACTCGTGGCGTATCGGCTGTGAAACGCTGGGTCGCTGCGCCGCCTGGCTTGCGCTGTGGCTTGGTCTCCAGGCCGCAGCGGCACATATTCCGGTGCGCGTTCTGCTGACGAAGTGGGAGCGTGAATTCGCAACCGTCAAATGCGGTGGCTGGCTGCGACCGGCACCGTGGGCGCCGGACAAGCTGCTTGATCACCTGCGCGTCTGGAACCCATAATCCCCTCGACGCAGGCCTGCCGGTAAGGACGTTCGCATGAAGACAATCATCGAGCCGTTTCGCATCAAGGTGGTAGAGCCGATCCGGATGACGACGCGCGAGGAGCGCGAGGAGATTCTGCGCGCCGCCGGCTTCAATGTTTTTCTCATCCGCGCGGAGGACGTTCTCATCGACCTGCTCACGGACAGCGGGACCGGTGCGATGAGCAGCCTCCAGTGGGCTGGGATCATGCGCGGGGACGAGTCTTACGCCGGTGCGCGAAGCTGGTACGTGCTGCGCGACAAGGTGCAGGAGCTGACGGGTTTCGAGCACATCCTGCCTACGCACCAGGGCCGCGCCAGCGAACGGATTCTGTTCGAGCTGATCGGCGGACCCGGCAAGGTCGTCCCCAACAATAATCACTTCGACACGACCCGGGCGAACGTCGAGCACACGGGCGCCCGAGCCGTAGACCTGGTCATCGAAGAAGGACACCACCCGACCACCCGTCACCCCTTCAAGGGCAACATGGACCTGGACCGGCTGGAGGCTCTCATCCGCGAGGTCGGCCCCGAGCGCATCCCGGTCGTCATGGTCACCATCACGAACAACAGCGGCGGCGGACAGCCCGTCAGTCTCGAGAATCTCCGCGGCGTGCGGAAGATTTGCGACCGTTACCACCTGCCGTTCTTTCTTGACGCCTGCCGGTTCGCCGAGAACGCCTGGTTCATCAAGCAGCGTGAGCCCGGCCAGCAGAATCGCAGTGTGCGGGAGATCGTGCGGGCGATGTTCGATCTGGCCGACGGCGCCACGATCAGTGCCAAGAAGGACGGGCTGGTCAATATCGGCGGGCTGCTTCTGCTGCGCGACCCGGAACTGGTACGTCGCGCGGACGAACTCCTCATCCTGACCGAAGGCTTTATCACCTACGGCGGGCTGGCGGGGCGCGACCTGGAGGCGATGGCCCAAGGCTTCGAAGAGGTTGTCGACGAGGACTACCTACGCTACCGCATTCGCAGCACCGAGTATCTGGGAGAAAAGCTGCTCGCCGCGGGGATCCAGATTGTCGAGCCCCCCGGCGGCCACGCCATCTACGTCGACGCGCGCCATTTCTGCCCGCACATCCCGCCGCAGCGTTTTCCCGGCCAGGCGCTGGTCGTCGGCCTGTACCGTCACGCGGGCATCCGCTGCGTCGAGATCGGCAGCGTGATGTTTGGCCAGAGTGGCACCCCGCCGCCGATGGAACTGGTGCGGCTGGCGATTCCGCGCCGGGTCTACACGCAGAGCCATGTGGACTATGTGGTCGAGGCGCTGATCGAGCTGTATGCCCAGCGTGACCGGCTCCGGCCGCTGGAGATTGTGTGGCAGCCGCCGACGCTGCGCCACTTCACGGCGCGCTTCCGGGAGCTGTAGCGTCTCGACCCTCAAGCGGCCACGTGTTTGGGCACGTAGCGGGCGCGGGACACGCTGCTGTCAAAATGCGGTCGTGCGGGTCAGTTTCCGACAGCCGGCCGCAGTGTGCGCCTGCCCCGCGCCGGTGCCGCACTTCCCATGCTCCTGTGAGCTACATTTCGTGAAGGAGTGGCACCGCGGCCGTGTTGGGCTCTCCGCGTGGGCAACCCGCCGGCCAAGCGCCGGCGACGTGAAACGTCGCGGGCCGCTCGCGACAGGAGCACACGATGATCGGACGGCACACGGAGTTCTTCGGTCCGGACCTGGCCCGCGGCCCGTTCAGTTCCCAACGCATCGAGACTTCCGCGCTTCAGATTGCTACCGCGCTTGCCCAGTTGCGCACGCCGTTGTCGCGGTCCGACGACGATCTTCGCAACCATGCCAACTTCATTCGCGAGCTGGCCGATCGGCTGGCGCCCGACTGGGCTGCGCAGCTTACGATCAACGTCGGCAGTGAGAAATCCGACACGATCACCACCGACATCGCCGCCGTCACCGGCACATACTCGCTGCTGGAGTGCTGGCTGGCCGACAGCGTGGGTGGCGGGCTTACGTCGCAGGCCCCGACCAACGTCACGTTCGTGACCGGCACAGTCCTCGAAACGATTGTCACCGGCAAGCGCTACCTGGTAATCACGCCCGCCACCGGCGTGGTAACGGTCAGCGTGACCTACACGGGGATCCGCACGTGGTACTGGGCCGTCTCCCGGCATGCGCGCGTCTACTACTCGGACCGCCTCTACTTCGCTTAGAAGCCCCCCACTGTGCGCCGGGTTCCGTCGTCATTCCTCCGCGGCCGCCGGAGGACCAACTGTCGGCGGGCCCTCCGAATCGTTTGCGGGACCGACCGGTGGCACCGCGGAAGGCGTGGGAGTCCCGGTCATCTCGTCCGCCACAGGCGCTTCGCTGTCGGCTTGCAACTGGGCGGCGGTCTGCTTTTCGGCCGGGGGCCGGGCGGCGGGCGCGGCCGACCGCGGGCGAACGGCCGGCGGTGGCGCCTTCGGCGTCGGCGGATGCGCCAGCCCGTCGTACGGCACTTCGACCTCCAAGTGGCCGACCTCCACCACGACCAGCTTCTTGGCCGCAATGACCCGCTTCACGCGCCCCATCCGTCGGAACCGCTGCACATAGACCGGGTCCAGCGGCTGGAGGGCGATTGCCTGCTGCTCTGTAAGCGACGGCAACGCCGGCGCGGGCGCTTGCGCCGGCCGAGCGGGCGGCGGCGGGGCGGGCGGCGGTGGCGCGGATGGCACCGTCTCCACGTGCGCAGACTGCCGTCGGGCCGGTGCGGAGCGCGGGCGCGCCGGCTGCGAGACCGGCGGCGCCGGGCGCGGCGGCGGGGCCGGCGTCTGCGGCGGCAGAACATCACCCAAGGGCACCTCGACGCTGAACGCACCCACGTCCACTTCGGCCCGCTGCTGGTCCAGCCGCACCCGGACGATGCGCCCGTCGCGGTCGAAATCCCGCACGCGCACCGGATCGCCGGGTTGCAGGTGCACCACCCGCTGCACCCACTGCTGAAACTCGGCCCGCTGCTTTTCGAGCCGTGACTGGGCCTCGCGTGCTTCCGCCTGCACGCGATCAGCGGTCAGCTTGGCCGTCTCCGCTTCGCGCCGGGCGGCTTCCGCCTGACGCTTGACGACCTTCGTCCCCTCGATGGCGGCCTGCAACACCCGCGCCTTGCGCGACAGATTCCGTTGCGCGGCGCTGACCAGTCGGCGCGGCATGCCCAGCCGGGCGGCGATCTGGATCGCATTGCTCGTGCCCGGCTCGCCCAGGCGGAGATGATAGGTCGGACGCAGCGTTTGCGCGTCGAACTCCACGCACGCGTTCTCGGCCCCCGGGCGCGTCAGCGCGAAGCCCTTCAGCGCACCGAGGTGGGTCGTCACAAAGCAGCGACAGTGCAGACGCAGCAGCTCGTCCAGTAGCGCCCGCCCGATCGCCGCCCCTTCGTCCGGGTCCGTCCCCGCGCCCAGCTCATCGATGAGCAGTAGCGCCCGCGGACCCGCGTGCCGCAACATGTCCAGCAGCCGCGTCAGATGGGCACTGAACGTGCTCAGCGACTGGACCATGCTTTGTTCGTCCCCGACGTCGATCAGAATGTTGCTGAAGACGCCGAATTCGCAGCCGGCGTCCACCGGCACTGGCAGTCCGGCCTGCACCATTAGGCTCAGCAGACCGATGGTCTTCAGTGTCACGGTCTTGCCGCCCGTGTTGGGCCCCGTGATGATCAGGAGGTTGAAGTCCACTCCGATGCGATAATCGATCGGGACGACTTCTTCCGCCGGCTCACCCCGCAGTCGTTTCTGCCGGGCCAGCTCCAGCAGCACCGGGTGCCGGGCACCGCGCACGCTCAGTGAGCTTTCCTCGGTGATCTGCGGACAGCGCGCGTCGAACACTTTCGCAAACCGCACCTTGCTCATGACCAGGTCCAGTACGGCGATAGCCTCCAGCGCGCGCTGGATCTCCCGCGCGTTCACGTGGACCTCGTGCGCCAGCTCCCACAACAGCCGCCCGATCTCCTCCTGTTCCTCACTGCGGAGATTGCTGATCCGGTTGTTCAGCTCGACGACCTCGGCCGGTTCCACGTACAGGGTCGCGCCGCTGTCCGACGTGCGGTGCACGATTCCCGGCAGCCGCCCCCGATACTCGGTGCGCAGCGGAAAGACGATCCGATCGCCGTGGAACGTATGATTGGGGTATTGAAGGACGCGCCGGATCTGCGGCTCACGGAGCAACCGGGCCACGACCTGATCGACCTCGCGCGTGGCCTCCGCGATCTCAGCCCGGATCCGCTGCAACTTGGGACTGGCCGAGTCCCGCACCTGTGCGCGCTCGTCGATCACGGCCGTGATCCGTTCGGCGATGGTGCGGAAGTCCCCGATCCGCTGCGCCAGATGCCGCAACTCGACATAGCTTTCCGGCAGGTTGCGCAGATATTCGCACAGCGCGTGCGTTCCCGCCAGCGTGGCCCCTACCTGCGCCATCTCCTCCACGCTGACCCGCAGTGGCGGAGCACAGCGCTGCACGATCTCGCGCACGTCCGTAATTCCCCCGAACGGCGGCACCCCGCGCTCCTCGATCAGCCGCTGAAGCTCGGTGACCTGGTCCAGCCAGCGGCGTACCAGGGCAACGCGCGTGACCGGATGAATCGCCAGGGCCAGCGCGCGGCCCAAGCCAGTCATGGCGTAGCCGGCGAGCAGCTCGCGGATCCGAAAGAAGTCCAGTCGTTCGAGCGAGTGCTGATCCATGTGGCGCTACACCAGGCCGCCGCCGCATACCGGCCCTGCGCGGCTACGCCGCCGCTGTGCCGCCGGGCCGGAGGTCAGAGCCTGTCATTCCGCTGTAGGTTATGCGAAGCGGTCGTGCGGTTACAAGGGTTGGGGCGAGAACCGGGGCCGCGTTCCGGCGGGCGGCTCCGTTCCCGGACTAACCTGGCCGCCCCGATGTGTGTCTAGTCGCATGGAGTTCTGGGAACAGCCGAGGATGAGAGTCATGAGACCGACCATCCGGAAGAAATGGCTGGCGCTGCTGCTGGCCGGTGCGTGGTTGCCGCTGACCATCACGTGCGATCCGGGCATTTGGGACGGCATCATTCGCGTGGTTGACAGCGGCTGGGACGATGTGGTCATCGTCGAAGAGGACTGCGGCTGGTGCTGGTGGGGCGACTGCTGCCGCCGCGACCACTTCTTTGATTTCGATTTCGAGTTCGACGACTGAGCGGGGTCCAGCCGCCGCGCGTATCCGAGCACACCCGCCGATCCGCGTCCGATAGACCGCGCGCCGAAGCGGCGGCGTGAGTTGTCCGCGGTGCAGACGCACCGCTCTGCGCTTCCCAGCATCGTTTTTTTGACGGCCGCTAACTCATCCCACCGCCTGCGCCGGTAAAGCCGCGCGCCTGTCACCTCTTTTTGCCCATTCTCTCGGACGGACGTCAGACGCAGCGCGCCGTTCTCGGTCGCGTTCGGAGAGCACTCCGCCGCGTTTGCCTGCCGTGCCACGCAATTGGAAAGCTTGGAGTGGTTCGTTTTGAGGCATCACAAACCTTCCAGGAGAACGCGGCATGGCAATGACAGTCAACAACACAAACACTCTGTCTCTGCTGACAATTCTGAACCGGACAACGGCGACGCAGGACAACATTGTCCAGCGGATGTCGACGGGCAAGAAGATCAACCGCGGGGCCGACGATCCAGCCGGCCTGCTGGCGGTCACCAAACTCAACTCCGAGCTGACCGCTGTCGACGCAGCCATCTCCAACAACCAGCGCACCGACGCCATGCTCAGTGTGGCGGACAACGCCCTGGGCGAGATCAGCAATCTAATCACGGAAATCCAGCGGTTGGCCAACGAAACCGCCAACAGCGCGGCCCTCACGGCCGATGAGATCGCCGCCAACCAGGCACAGATCGACGACGCTCTGACCTCCATCGACCGCATCGTCCAGAGCACGAACTTCAACGGCAAGAACCTCATCGATGGCTCGCTGGGCATCAACGCCACCGTCGCCGCTGCCACCAAGGTCACGGACGTACACGTATACAGCCGCACCCCCGGCAGCGATGACGTGACGCTTACGGTCCGCCTGCGTTCTGCGGCCGAATACGCAGTCCTCAGCAATGTGGTCACAGCCACCACGAGCAGCAGCCGGATCTTCACGGTCCAGGGTCTGCTCGGGACGGCGGTGATCAGCGTGGCATCCAACGAAGCCGTGTCGAGCATCGCGGCGAAGGTCAACGCTGCGGCCGCCCAGACGGGGGTGTCCGCCGTTTATCAAACGAACGGCTCGACGATCACCAGGTTCCACCTGTACAGCCGTGCGCTGGGCTCGAAGGCCTTCGTGCGGACGAGGCTGCTCGAAGGCAGCGGCGTGACCCAGGGCAGCGACATCGGTGTGGATGCGGTCGTCACCGTCAACGGGCAGCAGGCCGCAGTGGATGGCAACCACGTCACGTACACGGGTAACGGCGTGAGCCTGGCCTTCGAAAATGCGATGACCACCGCGGCGGACTCGACGACCATCACGATCAAAGGCGAAGGCGCCGGCGGATCCAGCGGGGCCACGTTCAGCCTGGGAACCGATTCCGGCTCGATGGCCACGATCGGCATCGACGGGCTGTACACGTCGCAGCTCGGCAACCGAAGTGTCGGCTACTTGAAGTCGCTGGCCAGCGGCGGTACGAACTCGCTGCTGAATAACCCGACCCAGGCCGCGGAGATCGCCCGCGAGGCGGCCAAGCAGGTCGCGACGCTGCGTGGCCGGATTGGTGGATTCCAGAAGTTCCAGGTTCGTACGGCGATCAACTCGCTGAACGACAATAAGGAGGGTCTGGAGAAAGTCCGCAGCGCGATCAACGACGTGGACTACGCCGTCGAGAGCGCGGCGCTCAATCGCCAGAACGTGCTGCTCCAGTCGGCCATCTCGCTGCTGGGGCTGGCCAACCAGCAGAGTGCTCAGGTCCTGGCGCTGCTGCGGTAATTCCGCTCACGACCAGCCACCTTCCCCATTGGGCCGGGCGGCAACCCCTGCCGCCCGGTCTTTTCTCTTGCGGCCCACGACCGTGCCCAACGACCTTTGCGCCACCCGGAACAGGGTCTGCGGGTCTGCGCCAGAAGGGCGGTTTCCAGGCGACGTTCACGAGTGTCCCGAGAGCCTCTGGACCATCCTGCCGACGTCGCCGCTGCGCAGCAGCGCCTCGCCGACCAGCACCGCGCAGGCGCCCGCGGCGTGCATGCGCTCGACGTCCCGCCGGGTGCGGATTCCGCTTTCCGCCACGATGGGAATCCCGCGCGGCACATACGGAGCAAGTCGTTCGGTGGTGCTCAGATCGACGGTCTGGGCCCCCAGGTTGCGGTTGTTGATCCCCAGCAGGACGCCGGGCCCCCCACTGCCGCCCAGGGTCTCCAGGACGGACCGCAGCCGCGCTTCGGTGTGTACCTCGAGCAACACCCATAGCCCTAGCGACCGCGCCAGGTGCACCAGCTCCGCGACGCCCGCGTCCGCAAGCGCCTCGGCGATGACGAGCACCGCATCGGCCCCCGCCGCGCGACTCTCGTGCACCTGATACGGGTCGATCAGGAAGTCCTTACGCAGGACGGGCAATCCGACGGCGGCCTTGATCTGCCCAATGTGCTCCAGTCGACCGCCGAAAAACGGCTCGTCGGTCAGCACACTCAGGGCGGCGGCGCCGGCTGCTTCGTACGCCGTCGCCAGTGCGACAGGATCGTACGCCGCACAGAGGACGCCCGCCGACGGACTCGCCCGCTTTACCTCCGCGATCAGATTCGGCCCGCCACGGCGGGGCGCCGTTACGGCACCATAGAAGTTTCGCGTCGGAACGATGTACGCGGGCTCCGCCTGGAGGGCCTCCAGCGGCCGGACACGGCGCGCGTGCTCGACTTCCGCCCGCTTGCTGGCGAGAATCTCGTCCAGAACGTTGGCCACCACGATTTCCAGCGTCGCGACAGGAGTGATAGCGGCCGGCGGAACCGCGCCGGGACCGGCCGCGCTTATGGCGCCCGGCTGCGCACACAGCGGCGGCATGCTAGCCGACCTCGCTTCCGCGCTGCAAGTTGCTGACCTGCTCCTGTTGCTGGTGGGCGTCGTCACCCTGGCCGGACTGGCGCTGGCCGCGCGCCGGCGCGGGCAATGGCCTGATCCGCTCGCCGGGTCCGCTTTACCCGTCCGCGGACCGGATGTGCCACAGACCATCGCCGCATGCATCGTGTTCTTTGGCGCTCAGCTCCTGCTGGTCGAACTGACGATTCGGGGGCGGCCACGCGCCGAGCTGGCGCGCTATGGCAGCGACACGTGGTTCCGCGCGCAGGCGGCCACGATCGGCGCGCAGATGCTTGCCATCCTTTTCATGACGGCTCTACTGCGGCGCGGCAGACACGCCGCGACCGACCCTGCGCTCGCTCCTCCGCGACGACACGCGCTCGCCAGCGTGCTGGCCGGGCTGACGGCTTTCGTCGTGCTTCTTCCGCTCGTGGCGGTCTTGTGGAACGCCGGCAACGTTGTGTGGAAGTGGATGCACCCCGCGCTACCGCCGCCGCTCCATCCTGTCCTGCTGGCCATCGACGGAGGAACGTGGGGCCGGTGGGGCACACTGCAACTCTGCCTCGGCGCCATCCTGGTGGCTCCGGTGGCCGAGGAACTGCTGTTCCGCGGCGTCTTGCTGAGTGGACTATGCCGCGCCTGGGGGCTGGTTTGGCCGTCGATTCTGGTGAGCGCTGCCGCTTTCGGCTTCGTGCACGGCCAGCCGCAGGACGTGCTGCCGCTGGTCGTCATGGGCGTCGTGCTGGGCTTCGTGCGAGTGTGGACCGGCCGCATCTGGCCGTGCGTTCTGGCCCATATGCTGTTCAACGCACGCACGGTCACCCTGGCCCTGCTGTCGCCGCAAGCGCTGCGGGCCGGTCAATAAGCAGGGTGGGCGGGCGCCCGGCCGCCTTGACGGCTGCCGCCCGGCTCGTATTCTCTCGGTCTATGGCCGACCTGTACTCCTCGAAAATCGTGGGCGAAGCCCTGACATTTGATGACGTGCTGCTGATTCCGCGGCGGGCGTCGATCCACCCGCGGGATATCGATGTCAGCACCCAGCTCACCCGCCAGATCCGCATCAATATCCCGCTCGTCAGCGCCCCGATGGATACCGTCACGGAAAGTGCCCTGGCGATCGCGCTGGCCCAGGAAGGCGGCATCGGCATCATCCACCGCAATCTCAGCATCGAAGACCAGACGCGCGAGGTCCGCAAGGTCAAACGGTCCGAGAGCGGCGTCATTCTTGACCCCGTCACGCTGCACCCCGACGACTCCGTCGGCCGCGCGCAGGAAGTCATGCGGCTGCACAACGTGAGCGGCATTCCCATCACCCGCGAGGACGGGACGCTGGTCGGCATTCTCACCCGCCGCGACCTGAAGTTCCGCGAGTCTGCGGAGAAGCGGATCGCCGAGGTGATGACCCGCGATCACCTGGTCACGGCGCCGCCGCACACAACCCTCGACGAAGCCGAGGAGATCCTGAAGCGGCATAAGGTCGAGAAGCTCCTGCTGGTGGACAATCAGAACCGACTCGCGGGACTGATCACGATGCGCGACATAGAGCGGTCCCGCGAGTTTCCCCAGCGCTGTTCGGACGACCGCGGGCGCTTGCGTGTCGGGGCAGCGATCGGCGTACACGACTACGAGCGGGCGTCGGCCCTGATCGCGGCGGACGTGGACGTGCTGGTCGTGGATACCGCCCACGGCCACAGCGACGCCGTTCTCGAAACCGTCCGAACCCTGCGCCGGCAGTATTCGATCCAGATCATCGCCGGCAACGTGGCGACGGCGGAGGGCGCCCGCGACCTGACTGAGGCGGGAGCGGATGCGATCAAGGTCGGCATCGGACCAGGGGCGATCTGCACGACGCGGGTCGTGACCGGGGCGGGGATTCCGCAGATCTCCGCCATCCTGGCGTGTGCCGGGGCCACGGATGTTCCGATCATCGCGGATGGAGGGATCCGGTACAGTGGCGATATCGTCAAGGCACTGGCCGCCGGTGCCTCCAGCGTCATGATCGGCTCGCTGTTTGCGGGTCTGGACGAATCGCCCGGTCAGCTCGTGCTATGGAAAGGTCGCCGGTTCAAGGAATACCGCGGCATGGGATCGCTGGCCGCCATGGCGCGGGGCAGCGCGGACCGCTATGGCCAGTCCGCCGACCAGCCGCAAAAGATGGTTCCGGAAGGTGTCGAAGGGCGTGTCCCGTATCGGGGACGCCTGAGCGAGTACGTGTATCAGCTCGTGGGCGGATTGCGCCAGGGGATGGGCTACGGCGGCGTGCGCAACGTGGCCGAACTACGCGAAAAGTCGCGTTTCGTGCGCGTGACCAATGCGGGCGTGATTGAATCGCACCCGCACGATATCATGATCACCAAGGAACCCACGAACTATGCGATCGACGTCAGCGCGGAGGAGTGAAACTGACCGGCTGGCCCGCGGCTGCGGGCAGCGAACGAGGGCTGCTGAAATGTCCCCCCGAATCGCGTCGCGCGTACTGGCCCCGGTGGCCATTCTCACAGGATGGGCCGTGCTCCTGCTCTCCGGGTGTGCGCACGTCCCGAACTACTACAAGGAGGATGGGCCCTCGGCCACGGCCGACTGGGATTCCCCCACGGCGGCCGACGTGAAGGCCCGTTACGAGCCGGCTCCCACGCGCCATCGCGGCTGGGCCCAAGCAACGGTTGCCGCCCAAGACGGCGGGGTGCCGCACTGGCCGCTGTGGTTCGAGGACCCCTTCGTGGACAAGGGACATGGACGGACGGATGAAACCCACCCGCATGACGTCTACCGGCTCGGCTGGGAGGACTGGGTGGCGTTCCCCTACGGACCGGCCCGCTGGACCGCAAACTGGCTGATGCTGCCGGTCAGCGCGATCGTGACGCCCCCATGGACGGTCATGGAGAGTGATGGCCAGCTCAGCCGCCAGTTCCTCGGCTATGACCACGATGCCGCCCCGGTCGAACGCACCTGGCTCGGTGCGCCGACGGTGGCGGACGGCAAGGCGCCGTCAGCGCAACCGGGCTCTTCCACCCAAGAACTCACCGACGCGCCACCTGTAGCGCAGCCGGAGTAATACGACAATCCCCCACGGGCCGCCCGAGAGCCTCGGCAGCGCAAGCCATCAGGCCGGCGAAACGGCGTCCGGAACCGTCCCCACAGTCTCCAGCGGCGGCACGTCGCTGAGCAGCACGCGCAGGTTCGCCAACTCCTGACGCTCGCGTTTGAGGTGCTCCCGGTACGCGGGGATCGTGGTGTGATGAATCTCCGGCCCGATTTCCTCCAGCGCCTCGTCCACCAGGCGTAGCAGCAGATCACGCTGGGCAGAAGTCAGTTCCACAATCATCGCCGATCCTCCTGCTCACACCCACTTTGAGTATAATCGCGCCCACTGCGGCGGGCTGGAAAAACGCCGCAAAAACGCCGCAATCGCCCCGCCGCCGCGGCTTTCTGCTCGCCTCGGACCGCACGCGGAGTGCTCGAGTACGAGCCCTGTATGAACCCCACCAGCGCGGAAAACAAGACATCATTGAGGAACGAACCGCGCTGGGAAGTGTTCGTCCTGATCGGCGTACTGGCCGTCGGCGCCGCCCTTCGTGTTGTGTATCTCCGCGAACGCGCCGGCCAACCGGATTTCCGGGCACCCGCGGCGGATGCGATGTTCCACGAATACTGGGCCCGCGGCCTGGTCACGGGGGACTGGACACCGCCGGTCGGCATGCCCGACCCACAGATCCAGAAGGTCCCCTACCTGCGGCCGCCTGGATATCCGTACTTTCTGGCCGCCGTGTATCGGATTGCGGGGCGCAGTCCCAGGTCAGCAACCCTCGCCCAGATGCTCATCGGGCTAGGCTCCTGCATGCTGGCATGGATTCTGGGACGTTCGGCGTTTGGGCGCACCGCGGGCCTGGCCGCGGCGGCTCTGCTGGCAACACACTGGTCCTTTATCTACTACGAAGCCGAACTTCAGGAACCGTTCCTGTTGACGTTCCTGATGTTCGCAGCGCTTACCGCCTTGCAGCGCTGGACAGTTGCAGGGCATTTGCGCTGGGCTGCTCTTGCCGGCGCCCTGCTGGGGGCGTTCGCCGTTACCCGTCCCAACGGCCTGGTCCTGATCCTGGCGGCTTCGGTCTGGATCGTGTGGGTTCGTCGAGGGTCGCTGCGGACGGTGGTGCAACCGACGCTGGCGCTTTTCGGCGGGGCGGCGGCGCTGATCGCACCCGTCACGGTCCGTAACCTGCTTGTCGCCGGCGACTTCGTGCTCATATCGTCCAACGGTGCGATTAATCTGTATATTGGGAACAACCCCCAGGCGGACGGCACGAAAAGCGATATACCCGAACTCCAGGCACTGGCCGGGCGGTCAACCTGGGGCTGGTTTTCCTACCCTCAGATTGCCCGCGCGCTGGAGCACGAACTCGGCCGCCCGCTGAAACCGTCGCAGGTCGAGGCATACTTCCGGCAGCGTGCGATGCAGTTCATTCGCCAGAACCCCGGCCAGTTTCTGCGACTCACCGGGCGGCGTGCCCTGCTCTTCTGGGGCCCCGCGGTGGTCTCCAATAACAAAGAAGTCCATTTCGATCGGCAGAACTCTGCCCTGCTGCGTTACCTGCCGGGCTTTCCGTTTCTGCTCGCCCTCGCGCTTCTCTACCTGGTGACTTTGCTGGCTGGGCAACGTGGCCTGTCCGTGCCGTCGTCCGACCACCAAGCCAACGGCCCCGCACGCCGCCATACGATGGCGCTTTTGTGGCTGTTCGCTGGCCTGTACTTCGCGTCGTTCCTACCCTTTCTCGTAGCGGAGCGCTTTCGTGTGCCGGTCTCTGCGGTGCTGTGTGTGATGGCCGGGGCGGGCCTGGCACACCTGCTTCGTCTGGTGAACGCACGCCGCTGGCGGGCCCTGGGCGCGTCGACCGTGGTCGGGGTCGCGGCATACGGTTTGGCCAGCGTCCCGTGGGTGGCCTATCGGCCAGACAAGGCCCTGTGGCACGCCGGGCGGGCCGCCGCGTTTCGCCGGCAGGGTGATGTCGACTCGGCGATCGCCGAGTTGCGGGCAGCGCTGCTGGTCGCCCCAGACTTCTTGGAGGCGCGCGCGGAAATCGCGCGTCTGTTGGACGAGCGTGGGCAGACGCCTGAGGCACTGCGGGAGTATGCAATCGCGGTCGGGGCGGGCCGCCCCACCGCGGCCATGTACTACAACTACGCCGCCGCGTTGCGCCGCGCCGGCCGATTGGCGGACGCAGCCGCCGCATACCGGCGGGCTGTCGAGCTCGCCCCGCGCTGGCCAGAGGCACACGTCAACCTGGGTGCCACACTCGATGACCTCGGGCGTCCGGACGAAGCACTCGAGCACTATCGGCGGGCACTGGAACTGAACCCGAACCAGGTGGAGGCCCTGTACAACACCGCCCTGATTCTGGCCGCGCGCGGGCGAACATCGGAAGCCATCGCGCTGCTCGAAAAGGCATTGCGCATCAGGCCGGATTACACGCTCGCGCGGCAGAAGCTCCAGGCGCTGCGGCCATGATTACCGGGCGTGCCGCGGGCTGGGGCGCGCGGGGCCCCACCCGACCCCCGCACGCCAGTGCGGGGCCGGAGCGCCCGCCACCCGCGTAGCGGGCTTCATCTGCCGTGCTTACTGCTGCATTGGAGCGGCTGTCTCTGTGTTCGCTGCAACGCCGGCCGGCGGCGCACGACGTGGCCAGCGGGCCACCATCAGAAAGCACATGAGCCACGCGACGGTTCCCGCACCGAGCCCCAACACGACGGCCTTCCGGTATCGGGCATCCGGCAGCGCCGCTGCCCGTACCCGGCCCACTTCGACACGATCCCGTCGCGCCCCCCACTGTCCAACCGCCGTCAATTTCTCTTCGACGGTGCCCAATTGACGTGCAAGCCGCTCGATTTCAACGCGGGCCTGAGCCAGGCCGGCGTCCAGTTCCACCCGCTGCGCTGCCGCCTCGTCCGCCCCCCGAGCCTCGGTCAGCACATCCAGGATGGCCGCGATGATCTTCTCCCGCTCCCCCTCGAGCTCACGGACGCGGGCCCGCGCGGCGGCCACCTGTTCGGCGTGCTGTTCGCGCGCAACACGATCCGCCTCCATCTGCAATCGCTGCTGAACGAACTCCCGGCGCTGCCGGAGCCGCGTCAAGACGCCGCGTAACTGCCGCTCTAGCGCTTCCAGCTCGATGTTGCCGTTGAGCGTAGTGCGCGCCGCGGCGGCGGTGAGAGCCTCGACCGCAGCACTCCAAGCGCTATGGTGACCGCGGAGCGAGGCGCCCACAACGACCTCCCGCGTGCTGCCGCCGCCGGCAATCTGGCTCAAACGCTCTCCGTTGGCATTGACGGCCGCCGCCGCGTCGCGCGCAAAATCCTGCACGGCGCGCGCGGCCTCCCCCTGCCGCTGCACCAGCTCCGGCGCGACCGTCTCGGCCCGCTCGGGCGAGAGCTCCACCTGCTGAACCTCCGCGACGCGCAGACGCCACGCCTCGACGAACGTCGCGACTGCTTCGGCGGCGCCGGCTACGTCCGCGGCACAGGTGTTCAGAATCGCCGCGAGCGCGGCGGACGGACGCAGGTCCTGCTGTTCCCGGATCGCCGCGGCGTACTCGCTGAGGACCTTCTGCATCACCTTGAGCGGTTCGGCCACAAGCAGCAGCGCGACAGTCAGTTCCGTGCGGTACTTCTGCGCACAGGCGTGCAGCTCCCGCCGATCCTCGGCATACATCGGGTCCGAGCGCAGCGCATCCTCGACGGCGGTCTCCTCGACGAGACCACGCGGGTCATCGCGTGCCAGCAACGTGCTCAACCCGGCCCGCGCCGTTTCGAGTTGGGCGTCGGCCGCAGCCAGCTCGGACCGCAGCGTGTCCGCCCGTTGCGCGAGTGTCGGCCGATCCTCCGGCTCCGGCAGCGCCGCCAGCCGCGCTGCGTACTCCGCCGCACGACGCTGGGCTTCGTCCAGCGCGGCGCGAAGCTCGTCGCGCCAAAGGACTTGCTCCAGGTACTGCACGGGCAGGCGCGCGTCGCGCCCCTCCTCGTTGGCACGCTCCGCGTACTGGGCGCTTACCTCCCGCAGCGCACGCTCCAGCACGCCCGGCTCCGACCCCACCAGAGCTACGCACAGCACCATCCGCTCTTCATCGGCGACTACTTGGCCCTGGCCGCGCGCCCAGGTTTCAAACCATACGCGGCGGACATCCTCGGCCAGCGGTGCATGGGCCAGCCACTGCGGATCCAACAGGTCAGCGCGGTGCTCCGTCAGGAGGTGCCGCCCCCACATCGTGCCGGCGCCGCCGGGGGCCGAGGTCGGCGGCTGGGCGTTTACCAGCAATTCGACGGACACGCGATATCGCGGCGGATTGGCTGCCAGCCACCAGCCCGCAACCAGCGTTCCGGCCAGTGCAGCCAACGCTGCGCTCCGCAGCCACCAGCGCCGTGTCGGCTCTGGCACCCCGCGAGGAACTGCTTCTGGCGGTGCCGCACGAGCCTGAAGCAGCTCCCGCTCGCGGATCAACGCCTGGTATTCCGCCTCGATTTCTGCCCGCGCCGCCGCCCGGGCCTTGTCCAGCAAGCGGGCATACTCCTCGGCGACTTCCCGCTCGCGTCGCTGGAGTTCCTGCTCGCGGGCTGCCAGCCCCGCGACGGTCTGCTGCAAGTCGGTGACGATTTCCCCCACATCCGCTGCGAGTTCCCGGCCGGCCGCGCGCCAATCGGGTGGTGGCATGGCCAGTCCGGGCAAGCGGAGAGGAGGAATTGCGCCTGGGCCGCCCGTTGAGGCAGTCTGACTACCGGCCTTTTCCGGGGTCTCCGGCCCGTCTTCCGGACGGTCGGTTTCGCGGGAGCCAAGGGGATCGGGTTCTTCGCCCATACTGTCACCCGCAGAAGCTGCCCGGGACACCTGCAACACCCGCGCGGCCCGGCCCCACCGCACTCAAACCAGACGCGCCAACTGCGTGAGCGTCACCCGGAGGTCCTTGGGCAGCGGCGACTCCACGACGATCTCAGCCCCCGTCGTGGGATGCCGAAAACGCAGCCGCGCCGCGTGCAGCGTCAATCGGTCGATCAGCGGTCGTTCCACGCCCCGGCGATTGAGCTTGTAGGTCGCCTTGTAGTTCGACAGGAGCACGGCCTGGCCGCCGCCGTAGTCCGGATCCACGGCCAGCGGGTGGCCGATGGCGGACAAGTGGGCACGAATCTGATGCAGTCGGCCAGTCAGCGGCCGGCATTCGAGAAGCGTGTGCCCCGCCACGCGTTGCATGATCTGGTACCGTGTCAAGGCCGGTTTTCCGCCGGTGGCCGTCGTGCGGACCCGGTTGCGGCTCTTGTCGAAGACGAGGCCGAGGTCGATTTCGCCATCCGCAGCCACATATCCCGTCACGAGAGCCAGGTAGACCTTCTCCACCTCGCGCTGGGCAAACTGCCGCACGAGTTCGCGCTGCGCTGTCAGCGTCCGGGCATACAACTGGACCCCGCTCGCGTCCCGATCAAGGCGGTGCACGATGCGCAGGGCAGGATTGTCCGCCAGCTCAGGCCGGTTCCGCAGCAGTGCCGGCACGCAGGGATGGTCCCCCCGACCGGGGGCCGACAGCACACCCGGCGGCTTGTCCACCACGAGAATATCCGCGTCCAGGTAGAGCAGCGGAATCGTGATCGGCCGCGGCCGGCGTACACGCAACCCCTCGGGCATCGACTCGGCTGGCTTCACGGCACCACCCCGACCCGCGCAACCAGGTTCACGCGGACGGTGCGGGGTCGTCCGGCAACTACCCGAACACCCTCCGGCGCCAACACCGTCACATCCAACACCCGCAACTGCTTCTCGGTCGCCAGACCAACCGGCAACATGTCCGGCGTCACATGGACGAACGCCTGTATCTCCGCTGGCGTCAGGCTACGGAGACGGTTTTCCTTGCCGGAAACCTCCACGTCGATCCGCCACTCGTTCGAGTCCACCTTCTCCACTTCGTACCGGTCGCGTACTTCGGGGCTGACGAAGAGCTGGACCACGACGTTGGGAATCGTACGCTGCTGGCCGACCACGCTCAGCGTTACGGTCACGCTTTCGGGGTTCAGGGCCGCCGCCCGGACCCCGCCCACGCTGTCATCCA
>Ga0209227_1000844_pt1 | contig 25480 bp, 16 predicted proteins | sample YNPBryantNP2012_FD_185815 | JGI IMG/M metagenome (GOLD analysis project Ga0209227, IMG submission 185815) | Anoxygenic and chlorotrophic microbial mat microbial communities from Yellowstone National Park, USA - YNP Bryant NP 2012 (SPAdes)... ...
GGGAGGGCTACGCCCTCCCAAACCCTCCCAGGGGCCGGGGCCTGGGTGCGCGGGCCTCCGGCCCGCGTCCGCTGAGGTATGGGGAAACCCGGTTTCCCCACCCCCCTCGCCGAGGGCTTATTTTCACCTCAGCCGTCCATGCGGCTCGCGCCGCACGATGAAAAAAGGTTCTTCTTAGGAGGGCTACGCCCTCCCAAACCCTCCCAGGGGCCGGGGCCTGGGTGCGCGGGCCTCCGGCCCGCGTCCGCGGGGGTATGGGGAAACCGGGTTTCCCCATACCCCTCGCCGAGGGCTTATTTTCACGTTAGCCGTCCATGCGGCTGCGCCGCACAACGCCGCGATGAACATAAGGTTGTTCCTGGGAGGGCTGCGCCCTCCCAGACCCTCCCGCGGGCCGGGGCGTGGGGAAACCCGGTTTCCCCACATCCCACGGTATGACAAAGGTTTTTCTTGGGAGGGCGCAGCCCTCCCAAACCCTCTCAGAGGCCGGGGTCTGGGTGCGCAGGCCTCCGGCCCGCATCCGCAAGGGGATAAAATCGGCTGCCCTGACGGGGGCCTGGTCCGGGGCACGCTGCGGGCGGCGCGGTCCGCACGATAGTCGTCACCCCCTCGATCAGGCCCAGAAATTGTCGCAGCGTGGCCTCGGCGTGTTCCGTGGCCTTGCTCAACACCCCATCTTCGCAGGCGGTGCGAAGAATCTGCGCTTCCGCCTCCTGCCGCGCCAGAGTTTCCAGATCTTTGTTCTCCGGGGCGAACCAGCCCCGATTGCGGCTATAGACGCGCGTTCCTATGCAACCCGAAATGGCATTACACTTTTGCGCCAACGTGGATCGCCACGGCGCCCAGGCTGTGGAGCCGGTACGTCACATGGCGCCAGCCAGCCTCGCGCATCATTGCTGCCAGACGTTCCGGTGACGGAAAGGCGCGCGCCGACTGCGGCAGGTAGGTGTAGGCCCGGCGATCCCCGCCGAGGATCTGCCCGATCCAGGGCACAATGTGCTCGAAGTACACCCGGTGCCCCAGGCGCACCAGTGGGTGCTTCGGGCGCGCGACTTCGAGGCAGGCCATGACCCCGCCCGGGCGCGCCACGCGGTGCATTTCGCGCAGGGCCTGCGGGATGTCGGTCACATTGCGCATCACAAAGCCGGTGGTGATGGCATCGAAGGTGTTGTCGGGAAAAGGCAGCCGCAGGGCGTCGCCGCCCACGAAGGCCGCCCGCCGGCCCTCGAGGCCGGCAAGTTTCCCGCGACCGGCGGCCATCATCGGCACGGTGAAGTCCACTCCGACCGCGATGCCCGCGCGGGTCCAGGCGGCGAGTTCAAGCAAAAAGTCTCCCGTCCCGGTGCCTACATCGAGGGCCCGGCCGTCAACCGGAGGGGCGACCTGCTCGACGACCCGTCTGCGCCAGCGCTGGTCCAGCCCGAAGGTCATCACCCGGTTGACCCGGTCGTAGCCTGGAGCGATCCGGCTGAACATCCGCTCGACGTATTCCGCTTTCTCATCAAGGGTTGGCAGTACGCTCACGGTACTCCTCATTCAGGGCTTGCGCGCGACCCAGAAGATGCGCTGGGTGTCGGATCCGGGCGGCTGCAGGGTAAAACTGTCGTACAGTGCTTCAACACGCAGCCCGGCCCGCTCCAGCAACGCCGTAACCGTTTCGGGGGGATAGGCGCGCTCGACGTGCAGTTCGTCGAAGCGCTCGTAGCCCTGGTCGTCATCGCCCACAAAGCCGGTGAGCACCATGATGTTCCGTTCCGAGGCGCTATCGAAATGGCTCCGTTCGATCTGCACGTACCCGTCGTACTCCTGGATCACGCACGTCCCCCACTCGTGCTCCAGGAAGTGGCGCGTATTCATATCCGCCACATACAGCCCCCCGGGGGCCAGGACGCCGGCGACGGCGTGGAAGCAGGCCGCCAGGTCGCCCTCGGTGGGCATGTAGTTCAAACTGTCGTAGGTGCATGTAACCAGATCGAAGGCCGTCGCCGGAACCAGGCCCTCAAGGTCGCGCATGTCACCATGAACGAAGCGCACCTGTTCGTTCGCGCCGGTGGCCCTGGCGACAGCCTGGGCCAGCATCGCCGCCGAGCGGTCCACGCCGGTGACTTCCCATCCATCGGCGGCCAGCAGCAGCGCCAGCGTACCGGTGCCACAGGCGACATCGAGCGCCCGCCGGCCACTGACCGGATGCTGGCGCAACAGGTCGCGCAGGTAGAGATGCACCAGCACGGCGAAGCGCATCTGGCCACTCTGGTCGTATAGCGGCGCATAGCGCTCGTAGGGTGGGCTAAAGCTCTGCTCGTTCATACATCCCTGGCCGGGCGCATGCTTGTCTCGCCGACGGATGCAAAAGGTTGCTCCTGGGAGAGCGCAGCCCTTCCTCCCGCGGGCGGGCGTGTGGGGAAACCCGGTTTCCCCGCCCCCCTCGCTGAGGGCATATGTTCACGTGAGACGGTCGTGCGCATGGCGCACACCGCCGCGATGACCATGACCTGGGATCGCTGGCCTCCCGCCCGCGGCGCGGCTCCGCGGGCACGGTACCGCCCCTTCTCTGACCCTCCCCCGGTGGGGGGCGGGAACCTGGCTCCTCCCCCCGGCGGGGGGAGGCTGGGAGGGGGGCAGCACGCGGTGAACGATGGTCACCTCAGCCGTCCATGCGGCTCCGCCGCACACCGCCGTAATGAAAATAAGGTTATTCTTGGGAGGACTGCGCCCTCCCAAACCCTCCCGCGGGTGGGGGAACGGGGAAACCCGGTTTCCCCATGCCCCCTCGCCGAGGGCTTATGTTCACGTTAGGGAGCGCTCTGTCACGCTTTCCTCAGTATATTGTAGCATGTCCTCTCCTGCCGGTTGTTACGGTTCACGCGATCCCGCCGCGGCGCTGCCATCGCGCGCGGGGTCGGTTGCCGGCGCGGGGCGTCGGGCCAGGGGGTACCAGAGGGAGACAACAAAGCCCACGAAAATATGCTGCACATTGATGAGCAAAAAGAGCGCTGAGAGCGCCAGGGCCTGCTCGGTCTGGTACCCGTACGGCAGGAGCACGGCGATCAGCGCCGCGTCGCGCACGCCTACGCCGGCAATCGAGATCGGCAGGACCTGGAGCACGGCGATCAGCGCCGAAACGCCCACGACCACCGGCAAAGGCACGCGATCGAGGCTCAGGGCCAGGAAGAGCAGCCAGAGGCGCAGGAAGGTGAAGGCCGCCGAGCCGAGGGAGAGCAGCGTTAGCTCGACGATCAAGGCCGGGCGCAGGTGCAGGCCGTGGAGCTGGCTGTTCCAGCGGCTCAGGGTGGCGGTGAAGCCCGGGGCGAAGCGGGGCAGCGCGACCATCAGCATCCATGTCCGTGGCCCCCGCGCAACCAGCACCACCGTCAGCGCTGTCAGGCCCAGGGCCATGGCCAGCACCAGGGCAGTCTGCAATTCGCGGCTGGGGAGCAGGCGGCCCAGGGCGAAGATACCCAGCGTGCCGAACGCGGCCATCACCAGCAGGTCGAAGAGCCGGTCGAGCACCACGCTCAGCATGGCCGGGGCCAGCGGCTGCCCCCGCTCGTGCAGGTAGAGGCCCTTGAGCAGGTCGCCGGCCTGGCCGGGGGTGGTAGCGCCATAGAACAGCCCGACGGTGTAGAGCCCGCAGGCGGTACGGAAGTTGAGGTGCAGCCCCATTTCCCGCATCAAGCGCAGCCAGCGCCAGGACTTGATCAGCACGAAGGGCGGCATGAGCAGGAGCGAGAGGGCGATCGGCCATGCCCGGGCGGTACGCAGGCTCTCCCACAGGTGCTCAAGGTTGGCGTTGGCAAGGAAGAGGATGAGCAGCGCGGGGCCGAGCAGCCGCAGCAGGAGGGGGAGATACTTGTTCATGCGCTCACTCGCGCCGCTGGAACCGCAGTGCGGCGATCTGTTCGGCGAGCAGGCCGAACATGAAGACGATAATGCCGCCAACGAACAGGGCAGCCGTTGCGTTGGGGATCTTGAGCCAGACGCCGTTGACCGCCACGCTGGCAATGTAGGCCAGCAGACTTAAAAAGAACATGCCCAGCGCAATCGGAAAGTAGACCCGTAGGGGCGCGAACAGGGAGATGATCCGCAGGATGATCAGCCCGAACCGGACCCCGTTCTTCAAGAGTTTCTGACTGCTTCGCCCGCCCTGGCGCCGCTGGCCCTCGATGCTCACGAAGCCCACGCAGTAGCCGGCCTTGAGCAGGCTCAGGGTGCTGGTGGTCGGGTAGGAGTAACGGTTGGGGAGCAGGTGCAGGAACTCCATAATCACCTCGCGGCGCATGGCCCGGTAGCCGCTGGTCAGGTCGCGCACCTCGGCTTCGACCAGGTAGGCCCCGAGGGCGTCCAGCGCGCGGTTGCCGAGGCGGCGCGCCAGGGTGTCGCCCTGGGTCTCACGGGTGCGCGCGCCGACGACCATATCGTAGCCAGCGGCGATGCCACCGAGCAGATCGGGGATGTAGCGCGGGTCCATCTGGCCGTCGGCGTCCATCAGCAGGACCACCTCGCCGCTGGCGTGACGGATGCCGGTCTTGACGGCGGCGCCGTTGCCCCGATTGGTGGGATGCCGCTCGACGCGCGCCCCGGCGGCCAGCGCCGCGGCGGCGGTCCCGTCCTGGGAGGCGTCGTCCACCACCAGGATCTCGGCGTCGGGCAGGGCGGCGCGGACGCGCTGCACCACAGCGCCGATGTTGTGGGCCTCATTGAAGGCGGGGATCACGACGCTGACGCTGAAAGGGTAGGTTCGCGGCGCCTCGGGCCGGGTGCTTGCCTCTGGGATGGCCAGGCTCATGGCTGTTCCTGCGCGGCGGGCGTGAGCGCCGGTTGCTCCACGGCCACGTCGCTGATCATCACGCTGAGCATGCGCGCGTCGCCGCTGGCGCGGTTGATCTGCACCGGAATGAAGGTCGGCGCCGCCAGCCGGATCTCCAACTGGCTGGCGTGGCGCAGGCTGGCGGGCACGGCCACGCGGTAGACGCGCCACTCGCCGCCGCGCGCCGGCAGGGTCATACGCTCCTCGCCGATCATCAGGCTCAGGGGCGTATCGCCGGGCAGGCCGCCCGCCATGCGCAGCCGTAGCACCGCGCCCTCGGCCAGCGGTTCGGGTAGGGGCAGGCGAATGATGCCCCGGTTTTGCAGCCAGCGGTAGGTGCGTGGCGCGCCTGCGGGCAACGCCTCGCCGAAGGAGAAGCCGTCGAGGTAGCCGAAGTCCAGCCCATTCCCCAGGCGCAGGGCGGTGAGCGGGGCGGGGCGCAGCCATTCCATGGCCAGTTTCTGCACATCCTCGCCGGCGCGCACCTCGGCGTCTTCAAAGAACAAACGCGCCAGTTCGTGATTGCCCTGGGCCCGCGCCAGCGCCCCGCGCACCACGTCGCCGCGGTGGGTATGGCGCGTGCCGAGGACCTCCCAGCCCCGATCGTAGTCGCCCAGTTCCAGGTAGAGCAGCGCCAGTTCGGCGCGCCCATCAACGAAGTCGGGGTCGGCGGCGAGCATCCGCTCGTAGGCGGCGATCGCGCCGGGGTAGTCGCCCTGGCGATAGGCGTTCAGGGCGGCGGCGCGATGCCACTCGCGCTGCGCCCCCGCGGCGATGATCCGCGGGTAGTCGCGATAGCTGAAGACCAGGTACAGGAAGGCCGCGCAGAGGAGCAGGCCCGCCAGGCCCCACGGCGAGCGCAGGTAGGCGCGGGCCGCGGCGCGCGCCGCCGGCCCGTCGCGTTGCCGAAGGGCCAGCCAGTTCCACAGCGCCCCCAGTGTCGCCGCGCCGTAGAGGGCCATGAACAGCCAGATCGGCAGCAGGTAGCGCGGCTCGACGTGGATGAGCATCACCGTCAGACACGAGTAGGCGATCCAGCCCAGCGCCAGCAGCCGGAAGCCGCCCTCATGCGGGCGCGCGGCCAGGGCAAACACGCTCGCCGCGCTGAAGATCAGCCAGAGTGCGTCCCCCAGGGCGCCGATGATCCACACCTCGCGCAGCGGGCGGGTGAAGAAACTGACCTTGACGAAGTAATCCTCGATGAACTGCGCCTTCCAGATGTGTTGAAAATGGGGCCAGAAATTGCGCGTGAGCCGCCAGGGTTCTTCGTTCAGAATGCGCCGGATATCGGCGCTCACGAAGGCCTGGCGCTCCTCCTGGGGAATGGCGGCCAGGATGGCCTTGGCCTCGCCTTCGCCCCGGCCCGCGTTCACTGCGTCGCTCATCGCCATCCACAGGTTCACCGGACCCAGGGTGTCAATGATGATCAAGCGGTTGTAGGTGACATAGTTCCGCGCCGTCCACGGCGCGATGATCGCCGCGAAGGGCAGCAGAAAGAACGCCGCGGCGACCACGAAGCGCCCCGGCCAGGAGCGCAGCCGTGCCGCGCGCGCGCCGGGCGGGCGTTGGTCGCCGGGCGCGGTTTCCCACAGCAGGAACCCCAGCGCAAAGACCGCGGCGTAGAGCGCCGGCGAGCGCGCCAGGGCCGCCACCGCCAGCGCCGCGCCCGCCCCGGCCAGCCAGAGCCGGCGCCGGCTGTCGCGCCAGCGCACCAGCGCCCAGCAACTCAACACCAGGGCGAAGAAGAAGAGCGGTTCGCTCAGGATCAGCGCCGGCAGTTCCACTAGCGGAAACCAGACCGCCAGCAGCGTGGCGAAGATCAGCCCCGCCTGCCGGCTGAACAGGCGCCGGGCCAGGTCGTAGCCCACGGGAACGAGGAGCAGCGAGAGGGCCACGTGCACGCCGCGGATCATGGCGATGCCCAGGGGCGGATCGCCCAGGATCATCGCCGTCTTCAGCATCGCGGCGAAGAAAAAGACATGTCCGGGCGGCCGGATGAGCCATGAGTTGTCCAGGTATTCGCCGGTGGCGGCCAGGCGGAGCGCCCGCTGGTAGTAGTCGCCGTCATCGGCCGCCGAGAAGCGCGGATCGATATCGTTGACGGCGATGAACCAGAGCCGCAGTCCCAGTCCCAGCAGAACCAGCGCCGCCAGGTACACCGCCGTGGCCGAAACGCGCGGCAACGCCACCGCCCTGCCGCGGGTCGCTCCGCGTACCTTGCCCCTGGAGGTTGTTGCGCGTGCCGTGTGCATGCCTTTACTTCGACGTTCCCTGCGGGCCAGGGCGTGAGGCAACCCGGGTTCCCCGCGCCTCTTCACCTGGCAGCGAGATGCCGGTCCGCACGTTCCTCCGCCGCGCTGCGCTCGGCGGCTGGGGAAAGGGTGCGGACCGGGCCACCCTTCAATCTCCCGCCCCCATTCCCAGACGGTACAGCCCATAGCGCCCGCTGGCGCTCACCCGCGCCGCGCCCGGATCGGCCAGCGGCGGGGGCCCCGCCGTCTCGTCCCACAGCAAGTAGCGCGCCCCCGCGGCGTATAGCGCGGCGAGATCCTCCGCGCCTATCGCCGCCCCGGCCACGACGTGCGGGGGCCAGTCAACCACACGATGGGCGATGGCCGAGTACTTGGCCAGGGGCAGCCGATCTGACACCCGCGCGGCGATTGGCTCGCCGGGGGCGGTTGCGGCCTGAACCATGCGGATCGCCGCGACCTCCTCGGCGGGTTGCTGCGCCAGGACATAGCGCGCCCCGTTTGCGTAACCGCCCCATAGTACCACAACCAGCGCCAGGCTCGCGCCGAGCAGCAACCGCCCCCCGCGCGCCAGGCGCCACAGGCTCCAGCCGGCCGCGGCGGCGTAGATCGGCGCGAGCGGTAGAAAGAAGCGTTGCAGGCTGAAAGCCGTACTGACCAGCGCGACGTAGCCGGCCATGAGCAGCAGCAGCGTCGCGGGCGCCCTCAGATCCTGCCCGCTTCGCCGCATCAGCAGCAGCAGCCAGCCCAGCAACCCCCCCACGGCGAGCCAGTTGGCCGGCCAGCCAAGCAGGCGCAGTTGCCAGGCGCGCCCGAACTCGCTGATGTCTTCGGCACCGCTGCCGGTGTAGCCGATCACGTTGCGCCACCAGTTCTCCAGAAAGCGCGCCGGGTCGCGCAGCGCCACCTCGGCCAGCCCGATGTCGTTGGGCGCTTCCTCCCAGCGTCCCCAGTCGGTGTTGCCGTACACCGCCAGCCAGATGTTCTTGGCCTGTTGATTGTAGAGCGGGTTGCCGGTCGCCATAGTGTTGACGATCAGTTGCGGCAGCATCGCGGCGAGCATCGCCCCGGCGAAGATCGCCGCCAGCCTGCCGGGGCGTGATCGGGCCGCCAGCAGCAGCGCGATGGCGCCCCAGGGCAGCAGGATCAGCCCGGGATGGCGCATCAAGAAGGCCAATCCCCCGCCGAGACCGGCGATGGTGGCGAGCCACAGCGCCTCCCGTCCCTCCGGGTTGTCCGCCGTCTGGCCTGGTTCAGGGTTGGCGATGCCGGCGTTGTCGCATTGTTGCCAGGTCGCATTGGGACGCCATGCACGGCCAGCGAATATCCCGCGTCGAGCCTCCGAAATGAGATGGGAAGGATTTGAGCCAGGCCCGAGCGCGGCGGCCAGGGCGGCCACGCTCAGGGTCACGCAGGCGGCAAAGGGCATATCGCTGCCCACATACAGGCCGTACCGCGCCACCAGGCCGTTCAGCGCCAGGGCCAGCAGGGCCAGCAAGGCCGGGCCGGGCGGCAGCATCACCCGAGCGAGCCAGTACCCCGCGCCGAGCAGCGCCGCCCCGCTCAGCGCCGCCAGGAAGCGGCCCGCCAGAAAGGCGTTGCCCTCGAACAACGGCCGCGCCAGCCAGAGCAACAGCGGGTACCCCAGGTTGTAGAACCCGTCGGCGCGGAACACGCCGGCCAGCGTATCGCGGGTGGCAAAGACGCGAAAATCGTTCTCCACCCCGGGCCGGGAGAGGGTCACATGCTGCTGCGCGAGGACCAGGGTCGCCGCGGTCCACAGACCGATCACGGCGATGGGGGCCACGACGCTGACGAGCCGCGGCCAGCGTGCCGCCAGGGCCGGCCCGTCGCGCAGGGCCAGCAACCCGCCGAGGGCGAGCGCGGTGAGTGGCGGCAGCGCGCGCAGCGGATAGGGGTAGAGCGGCGGCTGGAGCCGGTAGAGCAGCAGCCAGGCCAGGCCGTAGACCAGCAGGGCGGCGGCGGGGGCGAACCGGCCTGGCGCGAACGACTGTTCGCTCCTCCCCGCTCGTGGCGCGTTGCCGCCGGCGCGAAGCAGCGACCACAGCAGCGCGCCCACCGCGGCGGCGTAAGCGACCTGGGCGGGGTAGGGCACGATCAAGCCCGGTCCGACGCGATAGACCGCCCGATCAACCAGCACGCCCGCCTCGCGCCCATCGGCGAGGCGGGTCGTATCGGCGCGGATCTCGATGAAGAAGTCGGTGGCCTTGCGCCAGCCGCCGCGGATGGAGACCTGACGTTCCTCCCACGCGCCACTGGCCTGGAAACGCTCGAGTTCCATAACACCATTGAGCAGCAGGGTGACCTGAGGTGGTGGGCCGCTCGCGCGCCAGCCGCGCAAACGCAGGCTGACCTCGCCGGGCAGGCCGGCCTGGGGAAAGATCAGGGCCGCCGAGGCCCCGCTCCAGCGAGCCCCGCCCTCGGCGCCCTCCAGGTACGGGCGCGGCCCGCCGGGATCGCCGGGCCGCTCAGCGTCGAAAAAGCCCTGGGTGTAGGCCGCGTCAAAGCCGCCGACATTGACCACGTGGGTGGCCGGGATCTGCGAGAGCAGCATAATCAGGAGCGCGCCGAGTGCGGCCCAGGTCAGGGCCGGAACGAAGCGCGCCGGCGCCCGGGCCGGGAGCGAGCGTCTGATCTGAAGGGCGTGTTTCAAGCGCGGTTCCATGCCAGGGGATGGGGAAACCGGGTTTCCCCACACCCCCGCCCGCGGGAGGGTCTGGGAGGGCGTAGCCCTCCCAGGAGAACCCTGTTATCCCCTTACGGATGCGGGCCGGAGGCCCGCGCACCCGGGCCCCGACCTACGGGAGGGTCTGGGAGGGCATAGCCCTCCCAGGAACAATCGTATGTTCATTCCGTCGGTGTGCGGCGGAGCCGCATAGATGTCTAACGTGAACATACGCCCTCGGCGAGGAGGGTGGGGAAACCGGGTTCCCCCACGCCCCCGCCCCGCAGGGGAATGGGGAAACCGGGTTTCCCCATCCCTCAGCGGACGCGGGCCGGAGGCCCGCGCACCCAGGCCCCGCCCCCTGGGAGGGTTTGGGAGGGCGTAGCCCTCCCAAGAAGAACCTATGTTCATCCTGTCGTTGTGCGGCGCAGCCGCATGGAGGGCTGAAATGATCTTCAGCGCATCATGGACCGGCGGTAGGCACGGGCGTCGCCTCCGGCTGTCGCACGGGCACCTCGCCGATTGGCGGGCTGAGCAGGGCCTGGTTGACCCAGCCGGCCCCGTCGGGGCTGTTGATCGCCGAGGCCGGGCTACGCCGGCTCCCCAGGCGGATCAGGTACCACTGGCTGTTCTGGCTGCGCCCGATGAAAATGATCTCGTCACCCAGGCTGACCCGCCCGATCGGCTGGTTATCGGTGCTGGGGAAGGGGCGCACATTCGCATCCTGGCGCACCGTGCCGGTCAACACGTCCGTGGCGACGCCGGCGGCCGTCGTCGGCGCGAGGATCGGTTCCCTTGTCGGCACGACGGTGACCAGAGCCTGCGCTGGCGCCGCCGTGGGCGCGGCAAGGGCGGGCGTTGGCGCCACCGTGGGCAGGGTGAACTGCGGGATCTGGGTCTGGCCGGGGATGACGCGGCCAAAGCCGGCCAGTTCTTCGCGCAGGGCGCTGACCACGCTGAAGGCCAGCGCCAGCGAGAAGATCATCAGCACCGCGACGACCGCGGTCTTGATCAATTCAAGCCCCTGCCCCCACACGCTGCGGCGGCGAATCTCGTCCAGCGCGCTGCGGGCCGTGTCGGCCACCGGCTCGCCCCAACTCGTTCGGCCCTGGTCGGTCTGGGCGATCCGTCGCAACTCCAGCAGCGCGCGCACGTCACCGATCTGGCTCAGGGCACGGACGGCGCTCCAGCGCACATTGCTGTTGGGATGGTTCAGGGCCTGGATAAGCGGGCCGACGCTGCGAGCGTCCCCGATCCGGCCGGCGGCCTCGGCAGCGCGATAGATCGTCAGCCAGGGCTGATTGGGGGCCATTGCCGCGCTGAGCGCCAGCGCCGCCGGCGCTCCGATGGCAACCAGTTCGTCAACTGCGACGGTGTGGAGCGGGTGGCCAGTATCGCCGAGCGCGTGAATGAGTGCATCGATGTGCTCGTGTGACGGACCGCCGCGACCGGCGCGCGGCGCGCGCTGGCGGCTCGCCCCACCGGTCAGGCGCCGGGTGGTCTGTGGGGGCGCGCCGTACACCTTGCCGGAGGGCGGAGTGCCCGGGGCGCTGTTCGTCTCAAGCGGTTCCTGTCGCTCGGTTGTCATCGTGTGATCCGTCGTCGCGGTTGTCCGTGCCGTTCCGGACACCTAACGTGAACTTACGCCCTTGGCGAGGGGGATGGGGAAACCGGGTTTCCCCATCCCCCCACCCCACAGGGGCATGGGGAAACCGGGTTTCCTCATCCCCCCACCCGGTGGGAGGGTCTGGGGGGGCGCACCCCCTGCCTGGAGGCGGGCCGGCGTAGGGGCGGGGAAACCCCGCCCCTTCGCCGCCGGCCCCGGCGTCTGCCGCCCGGAGGTTCCCGGGGCGCACCCCTCCTAACGTGAACATACGCCTTTGGCGAGGGCTGTGGGGAAACCGGCTTTCTCCATGCCCCCACCCGGTCGGAGAAGGCAGCCCGCCCGCAGGGGGATGGTGGGGTATGCGGGGAGACTACGCCTTCCCGCGCCCCTCCACCGCGCTGTTGCCTCAGACAGGTTTCTGGCCGGCCCGCCAGCGCGCGAAGCGCGCCACGATCGCGTCGAGCAGGGCCGCCGCGGCCTCGGTCTTCGGTTGGCGCGGCAGCGGAGTGATGCCCTCGTGGTCAACCAGGTACAGGGCGATGTCGGGGCGCCCGATACTGGCGACCGCGTCGTTGGCCACAATCAGATCGAGGCCCTTGCGTTCCAGCTTGCCCCGCGCATGCACCAGCAAATCATCGGTCTCGGCGGCGAAGCCCACCTTGAACAGATCGCGCCGCTGGGCGAACCCGGCGACGATATCGGGATTGGGGACCAGTTCGAGGATCAGCCCCCCATCGTCGCGCTTCTTGATCTTGCTCTCGGCCGCCGCCACGGGGCGGAAGTCGGCCACGGCGGCGTTCATGATCAGCATATCCGCGTGCTCGCAGGCGGCCTGCACCGCGTCGCGCATCTGCAGGGCCGTTTCCACCTGGATGACGCTGACCGCTGCCGGCGCCGGCAGGGCCGTGGGGCCGCTGACCAGGGTCACGCTGGCTCCCAGGTCGCGGGCGCGAGCGGCCAGGGCATAGCCCATCTGCCCGGAGGAGCGGTTCCCGACGAAGCGCACCGGATCGATCGGCTCGCGGGTGCCGCCGGCGGTCACCACCACACGCTGCCCGCGCAGCGGCCCGCCGTGGCGCCCCAGCAGCGCCCGGATCTCCCCTTCGAGCGTGGCCGGTTCGGGCAGGCGCCCTTTGCCCGAGACGTGCTCGGCCATGCGGCCCTCTTCCGGCTCCAGCACCGTGTAGCCCCTGGCGCGAAGGGCGGCGACGTTGGCCTGGGTCGCGGGATTGGCGTACATGAGCGGATTCATGGCCGGGGCGATGAGCACCGGCCCGGTGGCAGCAAGGATCGTCGTGGTCAGGAGATCATCGGCCATACCCGCGGCGATCCGCGCAATGGTATTGGCGGTCGCCGGCGCCACAATGATCGCGTCGGCCTGCGCGCCGAGGCTCACGTGGCCGATCACCCCGTCTTCGGGCAGTGCCCACATATCGCTGAGCACCGCTCGCCCGGTGAGGGCCTGGAAGGTTGCCGCGCCGACAAAACGCTCCGCCGCCGCGGTCAGCACCACATCGACCTGCGCCCCGGCCAGGGTCAGGTCACGCGCCAGTTGGGCCACCTTGTAGGCGGCGATGCTGCCGCAGACCCCCAGGAGCAACTTCTTTCCGCTGAGGATATCCATCTAACGTGAACATAGGCTCTCGAAGAGAGGTGTGGGGAAACCGGGTTTCCCCCTACCCCCACCCGGTGGGAGGGTCTGGGAGGGCTACGCCCTCCCAGGAACAATCGTATGTTCATCCCGTCGGTGTGCGGCGCAGCCGCATAGACGGCTGAGGTGACCATCGCTCGCAGGGTTCAGCCCCCCTCCCAGCCTCCCCCCGCTGGGCGGAGGCGCCAGGTTCCCGCCCCCCGGCGGGGGAGGGTCAGGGAAGGGGCCGTCACCGTGCCCGCGGAGCCGCGATGCGGGCGGGCCGCCCGCGCTCCCAGGCCATGTGCATCGGGCGTTGTGCGGCGGAGCCGCATAGACGGCTGAGGTGACCATCGTTCGCAGGGTTCACCTCCCCTCCCAGCCTCCCCCCGCTGGGGGGAGGCGCCAGGTTCCCGCCCCCGGCGAGGGGAGAGCTGGGGAGGGGGGCAGTCACCGTGCCCGCGGAGCCGCGATGCGGGCGGGCCGCCCGCGCTCCCAGGCCGTGTGCATCGCGGCGTGGTGCGCCATGCGCATGACCGTCTCACGTGACCATGGGGGAACCAGGTTCCCCCTTACCCCCGCCCCTGGGAGGGTTTGGGAAGGCCAGGCTCTCCCGAACCCTCCCAGGGGCTGGAGGCTGAGAAACCAGCGCAGGTTGAACGATATCCTGGGTGACCAGGCCGTGCCCTGCCCGCCAATCCAACATCTCCAGGCGAACATCGCCCAGACCCGTTACGGCATTGTAGCATCAGGGTGCGGGAGCGTCAAAGGCGCAGGGGATGGTAACCGTTCACACCCGGGGTAACCCACGCGCCCGGGAGCGCGGGCGTCCCGCCCGCGGCGCGGCTCCGCGGGCAAGATGCCCGCGCTCCCAGGAGAAAGGTGCACACGTACGGCGAGGGGGAGTGGGGAAACCCGGTTTCCCCACTCCCCTGCTCCAACAGACGATGCGCGCTTCGGCGGTATCACCCGCGCGTTCACGCCCGCGCTTCTGCCGGGAGCGGCCTGTCCTCGCGCTGGCTGCCGAACACCCGGCTCCAGGCGTATGACAGTTCGCCGCCGAAGAGCAGGATCTGCGACGAGATGAAGATCCACAGCAGCAGGGTCATTGCGGCCCCCAACACCCCGAAGGACGAGAAGTTGACCCGCGCGAAAATGAATTCCGCCAGGCGCTGGAGCGCGGTGAAGGCGATCGCCGCGACCAGGGCCGCCGGCCAGACGTCGCCCCAGCGTGGCAGCGGGCTGGCCAGCACTTTGTAGAGCGTGGCGAAGCCGGCGGTCAGCAAGGCGACGAACAAGGCGATCCGGGCCACCTGCAACAGCAGGGTATTGAGCGACAGCCAGTCTACGTAGGCCGTCAGCAGCGCGAGAGCCAGGTTGCCCAGCACGGCGGCAAGAATCAGCCCGGCGACCCCTAGCAGCAGCGCGAACAAGGTCAGGCGGCCCATCACCATGGTGACTACCGCGGTTTTCAACCCCGCCCCGTTCGCGTTGGGTTGCACGTTCCAGATCTGCTGTAAGGCCCGGCTCAAGGCGCCCAGCAGCCCGGTCGCCGCAAAGAGCAGCGTCCCGATGCCCAGCAACCCCGTGCCCACGCGGGTTTCGGAAAAGTGGCTCAGGGTCTGGCTGATCAACCCGGCGATCTCCGCCGAGCCGACGATTTGCTGGAGGAGCGTCTGCACGTTCAGTTGCTGCGGATCGACCACGAACCCGACGATGCTGATGACTACCAGCAGCATCGGGAAGATCGAGAAAATCGCGAAGTACGCCAGGGCTGCGGCCATGTCACCGACGCGGTCACGCTGGTATCTGTCCAGGGTCAGGCGGATCAGGCGCACCAGGGGATGATTGTTCATGCCCGTCTCTCCTTACGCCGCGGTTTCGCCGCGCGGCCTCTTACGCACTCGTTCTAGCGCCATAGCGGAGCTATGGTACAATCCCGGCTGCTGGCCTGACACGATGATCGTGATGGAGGCGACGGGAGGGGGCGTGGGAGGGCGAAGCCCTCCCCGCACAGAAATGGTCCTTCATCATCAACTTGTCGGACCATTGCGCATAGGCAACCTCGAAATGGCGCGCCGGTGGGGCGGCCGTTGCTGTCGCGGCAGGAATCGCTGTGGATACCAGGAAGATTGGCGTTATCGTAGGTCGCGAGTGGTCCTGGCCTCCTGCGTTCATCGAGGAGGTGAACCGGCGGAAAGCCGGCGTTATTGCCGAATTCGTCAAGCTCGGCGGCACGCGCATGGCCGAGCCTTGCGAATACGATGTCATTGTGGATCGTATTAGCCATGAAATACCGTACTATCGAACGTTCCTGAAAACCGCAGCCCTTTCAGGCACGCGAGTGGTGAACAACCCCTTCTGGTGGAGCGCCGATGATAAGTTCTTCGGCGCCAGTCTCTGCGCCCGGCTGGGCGTTCCCCATCCCCGCACCATCGCCTTGCCCTCGCATTCCTACATCGAAGGCGTGGTTGACGAGTCGTTGCGGAACCTGCGTTACCCCCTGCCCTGGCAAGAGCACGTGGAGTATGTGGGCGGCTTTCCCGTCATGCTCAAGCCGGCCTGGGGCGGCGGTTTCAAACAGGTCTACAAGGTCCACAGCTTTGAAGAACTCTGGCGCGCCTACAATGAGACCGGCACCGAGTGCATGATGCTCCAGGAATATATTGCCTGGGAAAAGTATGTGCGTTGTATCGTCATCGGGCGCCGGCACATCATGACCATCAAGTTCGACGCCAACGCCCCCTGGCCCCATCGCTACTTCCGCGATGACTATTATCTGACGCCGGACGAGGGGCGCCAGGTCACCGACTATGCGCTGCGCATCAACCAGGCCCTCGGCTACGATATGAACACGGTCGAGTTTGCGCTCAAGGGGGGGGTGCCCTACGCGATTGATTTTACCAACCCCGCCCCCGACTTCGACGTAAACTCCCTCACGCCGTACTACTTCGACTGGGTGGTGAAGACGATGGCCGATTTTACCATCGAACTGGCCCTGCAAGGTCGCGAGACGCCTGCCGGGTACCCCTGGAGCCAGATGATTGGATAGGGCAATGAGCCTTCTCTCGACGATTGAATACTACCATACCCTGCTCACCCCGGAGGTGGCGACGGCCTCCTGGGCGCGTCTCAGCGAAGAGTTGCGCGCCCGCCGGCTCTACTTCGGCGCGCGCCCTCTGGCGACCGTCCTGCGTCCCCGCCTGCTCACCGCGGAGCAGCATGCCCTCCTGCGGCGCGCCGTCGGCGTCGTCGCCGCCGCGGCGCGCAAGGTCGTCGCCGTCGCTCTCGACCCCGGCCCCGACGGCGAGGCGGTGCGCCGGGTGTTGCTGCTGACGCCGCAGGAGGAGGCCCTGATCGCCCGGCATCCCGGGTATGCCGAGCCGAGCGCCCACTCGCGCATGGATACCTTCATGACCCTCGATGGAGCCTCGCTCCAGTTTGTTGAGTACAATGCCGAAAGCCCCGCCGCGATTGCCTATCAGGATCTGCTCGCCGAGGCGTTCCTCGCCATGCCGGTGATGCAGGAGTTCGCGCGCCGGTTCCCTCTGCGTCCCCTGCCCGCCCGCCAGCGGCTGCTGGAGACGCTCCTCGCCTCGTGGCGCGAGGCCGGCGCGCCAGGAGGCGAACCGGTGGTGGCCATCGTTGACTGGCGTGGCCTGCCCACCGCCACCGAGTTCGAGTTGTTCGCCGCCTACTTCGCCGAACACGGCCTCCGCGCCCTGATCTGCACCCCCGACGATCTGCGCTTCCGCGATGGGCGCCTGTTCGCCGAACTCGATGGCGCTATCACCCCCGTAACCATCGTCTTCAAGCGCGTGCTCACCAGCGAACTGCTCACCCACTACGGCGCGGCGGCCCTCGATCACCCCCTGGTCCAGGCCTACACCGCCGGCGCCTGCGTGCTGGTCAACAACTTTCGCGCGAAGTTGCTCCACAAAAAATCTCTGTTCGCTCTGCTCTCCGATGAAACCTTCCTCGCCCCCCTCAGCCCCGAAGAACGCGCCGCCGTGGCCGCCCACGTGCCCTGGACCCGCGTGGTGCGCCCCGGCGAGACGACCTATCAGGGTGAGCGCGTGGATCTGCTGGCCTTTGCCCGCGCTAACCGCGAACGCCTGGTGCTCAAGCCCAACGATGACTACGGCGGGCGGGGTATCACCATCGGCTGGGAGACTGATGCCGCCGGCTGGGACGCGGCGCTGCGGGCGGCCCTGGAGGCGCCCTTTGTGGTGCAGGAGCGGGTGCGTATCGCCTACGAACCCTACCCCGCCCTTGTGGACGGCCAGGTCGTCGTGGGTGAGCGGCTGGTGGATAGCGATCCGTTTCTCTTCGGCGCCGAGGTTGATGGCTGTCTCTGCCGCCTGTCCACGATGACGCTGCTCAATGTCACCGCGGGCGGCGGTTCCACGGTTCCGGTCTTTGTGTTGGAGCAGCGGTAGGGCGCGGCCCGCCCAACGCCTCCCGCGGGCGGGGGCGTGGGGAAACCCGGTTTCCCCACGCCCCCTGCTCGAGGGCGTAGCCCTCCCAGACCCTCCCACCGGGTGGGGGTATGGGGAAACCCGGTTTCCCCACACCCCTCGTCAGGGGCGTATGTTCACGTTAGCTCTGGCCCCTGCCCCTACCCGCCGATCAGATGAAGCAGACCGATCACCACCCCCGCCCCCCAGAGCGCCAGCAATCCCCCGCCCACCACGAGCAACACGGCCAGGACCCAGGTGGCCGCCGCCCGCCAGAGGGTGATGCCGTGGGCCTCGGCCAGCCCGACGACGCTCAACCCTCCCGCCCAGAGCCAGAGCAGCCCGTGGATGAGTTGGAAGAGGCCGCTCAGCGGCGTTGCGGCTGCCGGCCCGCCGAAACTGGCCGCCGGAAAGAGGGCCACTTGCGCCAGCCAGAGCGGCAGTCCGGCGATCACCGGCGCGGCGGCCAGCGCCAGCGCGGCCCGCACCTGCCGCGTCTCGGCGCGCCCGCCCAGCCAGCGCCCGCCGATGCGCAACAACACCCCGCAACCGATCAGCGCCGTCAGCCCCAGGGGCGGCCCGGCCACCAGCGCGATGGCGAGCACTTCCCACGGGCGCGCTTCCGCGCCCAGGCCATGCCATGCCGCCCAGGCGAACACCGCGCTGATCCCCGCCAGCGCCGCGCGCAACCCCGTCGGCCCCGGGGCGTGAGCGCGAGCGGCAGCCCGCAGCGCCGCCCGGGGCCGCCGCCAGATCGCCCGCCATGGGCGGCGGCATGCCTCCGGGTCCGTCAGGGGCGGCGGGTTGTCCTCAGGCGTGCCCCGGCCCGGTGTCGCGGCGCCCGGCGCGGATCGCGCAGCGCCGGACGGCATCGGCCCGGACGCGGGGCCGGTCAGTGCGTTCACGGCCCCGGCGCCGGGCAGATCGGCCACCCATGCCGGCGGCGTGGCGCTGATCCCGCTCAGCATAGCCACTCCCTGCCGGGCCGGGGCGCAGCGGGGATCGAGGGCCAGGGCCCGTTCCAGGCAGTACCGTTGCTCCGCCGGATCATCAATGGCCCCGGAGAGCCAGAGCCAGGCCCTGGCGTCGCCGGGGTCGGCGCGCAGCGCGGCAAGCAGACTGGCGCGGGCCTGCTCGCGCGCGCCGCGTCGCAGGGCCGCGATCCCCTCCTTGAGTGACTCCTCAGGCAGCATGGGCCAGACGCGTGCAATCTGGAAGGTTGCGCTACGAGATCCTCCCGGCGGGGGCGCGGGGAAACCTGGTTTCCCCGTCATTGTCCCGGCTCTGGGAAACCGCGCTGCCCTGTGGGACCACATAAAGATAGATCAGCAATCCCGCCAGGGTTGCCAGGTTCACCCAGGCCACCACTTGCGGCAGCGCGCTGGTGTGGATCAGCGGCATCAGGCGCGGCGTGAAGCTGCCAATGGCCCCGAAGATGTTGATGGTAGCGTTCGTCGCCAGCACCGCGTAGGGCAGCAGCAGGCGCGGATCGGCGGCGGAGGCCAGGAGGAGGAAGGGCAGGGCAAAGAAGGCGTAGCGTTCGTGGATCTGCGTGGGCAGGGTGAAAAAGGCCAGCCCCAGCGCCGCCGCGCCCACCAGGCAGGTGTGCGGATGGGGATGGCGCAGCACGGCCAGCATCACCAGCAGCGCCGCCGCGCCCACGAGCAGAAAGCCCAGGGCGCGATAGCTCATCCCGGCCCACTCCGTCAGGTCAGAGACGCGCTGATCGCCGACGACCAGCCACCACAGGTTGTAGGCCCGATTGGTCACCTGCGGGAAGCGCCCGACCGATCCCACCACGGTCTGGTACAGCCCCGGTCCTTCGCCGAGCAGCACCAGCGGCGCGCTGAGGACGACGATCAGGCTGAGGGCGATCATCACGCCCGTGACGAAGCCGCGGGAGCCGTAGCGCCGCAGGGTGGCGGCGTAGATCAGGGGCGCCAGCACAATCGCCTGGGCCTTGATCAGCAGCCCCGTGGCCCAGGCCAGCCAGCTCCCGCGCCCCTGCCAGCGGTCGAGCCAGATGACCGCCGCGGCCATGGGCAGGGTCAGCAGCACATCTACCTGGCCCCACCAGGCCACGTTGATCCACACCGGCGGCGCCACGACGTAGAGCGCGCCGAGCAGCGCCGCCCGCGCCGTTCCGCCGTGCCGGCGCGCCCAGCGGTAGATCAGCCCCACGCTGAACAACAGGGCCACCAGGCTGGGCAGTTTGACGATCACGCGGGTCACCGCCGGCAGCGGATCGTAGTACGCGCCGCCCAGGAGCGACACCAGCGGGCCGAGCAGCCAGAGCGTAGCCAGGTTGAGGGGTAGGTAGTCGCACCCGTAGTAGGAGAGATCGGCGAAGCGGCCCTCCATCATCAAGCCCATCCAGCGCGCCGACAGCTCCAGATCGCCCACCGGGTCGGGGGCCGCGAGCCAGGGCAGACAGCAGGCCAGGGCCAGCGCCAGCAACCCGCCGAGGGCCAGCGTATCCCGGCGACTCCGGGGTAGCGGCGGCCAGATGGGCGGCGGAAGGGGCGGCCAGAAGCGTTCGATCAGCAGGGCGCCCACGGCGCCGCTTCCGCCGAGAACGAGCAGGTTGCCGAGGAAGCCATAGCGCCAGGCCCCGGCGGCCTGCAACGCGCCGGCGGCGATCTGCAGGCCGAGCACCCCGGCGGCGGCCCACGCTGCCGCAAGCCCGGCGCGGCGCAGGAGCGCGTACCAGCTTATGCTGGCGAAGAGGAGCGCGGCAAGCAGCGCCGCCGGCGGACGGTCCTGGCCGCCGACCAGCAGGTGCTGCACGACCACCCCCAGTCGGCGTCCTTTGATCGCAAAAGGTGGCGAGCGGAGGACGAGGGTGAACCGTTCGCCGGGATGCGGCGGCAGCAACACATAGTACTTGCGCAGGCCCGGCTGCACCACGAAATGCTGCGACAGACCGTTTGCCGCCAGTTCGAGGCGCGTTGGGCCGTCAATCCCGCTGGAGAGGCGCATGCGCAACACCAGGCGCCCGCCGGGGTTGGGTGGTTGCAGCGTCCCCTCCCCCATCGTCCAGCGAAAGAAGCCCGGCCGATCGGCCAGGGTTTCAACGGCGTGCAACCCCGCGGTGGGCAGCATGGCCGGCAGGGCCGTGACCTCGAAGGCGGCCGCGCGCGGGCCGGCGTAGACCATGCCAGGGCCGAGGACGGCGGTCGTCAGGATGACGAGCAGAGCAATCAGGTCGGCGGCGATTCTGCGCATAGCGCCGGCCATTATACCAGTTCATGCGGCTGCGCCGCGCACCGACGGGACGAACATACGAGGGTTCGCGGGCGGGCCGCGCCCGTCCAGACGCTCGTGCGGGCGGGGGAATGGGGCAACCCGGTTGCCCCCCTCCCAGCCTCCCCCCGCCGGGGGGAGGGGCCGGGTTCCCGCCCCCGGTGGGGGAGGGTTAGGATGGTATCAATCCCCTGCTGCGCTGGCGCGAACCATGCGCGGCTGCCGCGGGTAGCCGCGCCGGCGCGGGGCACCCGCCGGGCGCATCGCCACCGGCGCGAGGTGGGGCGGGTAGCCCAGCAGCCGCGCGATGGTCGCCTGATCCTGCTGGGGCACGTAGCGCGAGACGAGCCGGCCCTCGCGCTCGGTGACGATGACCCGCGCCGGTTCGGGGCTCAGGCAGTGGTGCGCCCCGCCACGCCCCGCGATCATCTGCTGGTAGGCCCCGACGCCGAAGATCGCCAGCACCAGGCCCGCGCCCGTGTCGGGCAACATCAGTGGCGTGCGGTGAGGGCGCGGGTAGACATCATCGCTGTCGCAGGTGCGGCGTCCCCCCAGGCGCACCGGGCGCACCGGGCGCTCCCAGTCGCTCAAGGGCAGGATCACGAACTCCTGTCCCTCAACCAGCAGCGAGTCTGGCAGGGTGACCATCAGGCTGCCGTTGATCAGGTACCAATCGGGTGCGCCCGGCTGGCCCCGCTTCACCGCGCCGACCTCGAGCAACACGACGCTGTGGGTCGCCACCGTGTAGCGCCCGAACTCGCCGATCAGATCCGGCACAGGCACGCCATGGGCGGCGCAGGTATCGCGAATGGTGACCATCAGCCGGGTCAGAAAGCCCTCGTAATCGAAGCTGAACCCCAGACGGTAGCCCGAGGTTGGCATCCCCCCGCCGAAGTTGAAGTAGCGCAGCGTGGGGGTGACGCGCCGCAGGCGCGCGTAGTTCTCCACCGACTCGCGCAGGGTTGCCAGGAAGTGGGCCTCGTCTTCCACCTGGCTGCCGATCATGGCGTGGTAGAGCGCCAGTTCATGCCCGCTGCCGGCGATGCGCGCAGCGGCCCGCGCGATCTCCTCGGCGGTCAGGCCAAAGCGATCGTTGCCCGGATGGGTGCCGTCGCGATTGCCCGCGGCGCGCTCGCGCACCCCGAAGCGCAGCGCCGCCGGCATGTCAAGCAGCGCCTCCAGTTCGTCCAGATCGTCCAGCACCGGTATCACATTGGCGCAGCCGGCCTGCCGCAGGTCGCGGATCGCCTCCAGGTAGCCCGCTTCCTTCGAGCCGTTGCAGCAGATCAGGCGGTCGTGGGGCAGCAACCCCTGCCGAAACAGGCCGTGGGCGATCACCACATCAGCCGCGGCGGACGTCTCATAGTGCGCGCCGGCTTGCAGCGCCGTTTGCACCGCCTCGGCGGCGAAGTTGGCCTTGGTGGCGTAGGCGTACAGAAAGCGCCCCGCATACTCGGCGCGCCGCCGCGCCGCTTCGGCCCAGTGCCGCATCCGGGCGATCTGGGTGCTGATCTGCGGGGTGTACACGACCTCCAGGGGAGCGCCATGGCTCCGCGCCAGCTCGGACAGGTTCAACCGGCCGCCCAGCATCAGCTCGCCATGCTCGCGGCTCAAAAAGTCGGTCAGTTGGCCCTCACTCGTAACACCGAAGTGGTCCCGCATGTAGTCGGCGTAGGTCTGCTGCTTCACTGTATGTTGATCCCTCCCAGGTGCTATGCAATCTTCCAGGGGAAACGGGGTTTCCCCGCACCCTTCCAGGCCGTCCGACGGAGGCGCGGGGAAACGGGGTTTCCCCGCACCCTTCCAGGCCGTCCGATGGAGGCGCGGGGAAACGGGGTTTCCCCGCACCCTTCCAGGCCGTCCGATGGAGGCGCGGGGGAACGGGGTTTCCCCGCACCCTTCCAGGCCGTCCGATGGAGGCGCGGGGAAACGGGGTTTCCCCGCACCCTTCCAGGCCGTCCGACGGAGGCGCGGGGAAACGGGGTTTCCCACGCTCCTCCAGACAGCCCCGGGGCGCCGGACGCCCCCGCATCCAACGACGGTGATCGAAGCGCGCGCTCAGATCACCGCCCCAAGGGGCGGCATCACGCTTATGCGCGCACGGAGTCAAACCGTGAGGCGCATCCTCACAGCCGGATTGGAACAGGTGGTGGCGCGCTGCGCCGGGGGATCAAAAAAGCCCCTGCTTCGGCAAGGGCTTGCGGGGAACCGGAGAGGAACGACGCGCGAGGCGTCACTATCCAGAGGCAGGCCGATCAGACGCCTGCCCGGCCGCAAGCCGCATGGCGATGCACTTCGCGATGCGCAGCGCGCGTGTGCGCAGTTGTTGGCAGACGCCCATACAACCTCACAAAAGCCCGCCCGGCGCCATCAGAAAGCAAGGGGCGTCAACAGTGACCGCCGTGATGACGACATCCGTTTCGTGTTCGGTGTTGCGTGTTGCGCTGTGCCGGGTGCCTTCCCGGAACGCGAAACCCGTCACCAAAACGTAACGGGGGGCGCGAGTGCCATGGCTGATTGGCTCAGCCGAGGGTGCATTATACACCCCCTGTCTGTGCGCGTCAATATGCGTTTTCTTGCTTTCCGGTGAGAAAATTGACAACGGTTCGCAGAATGATCTTGATATCGAACAGCAGCGACCAGTTTTCAATGTAGTACAGATCGTAGCGCGTGCGTTCCTCGATGCTGGTGTCGCCGCGCAGTCCATTGACCTGGGCCCAGCCGGTGAGTCCGGCTTTCTCTTTATGGCGGCGCATATAGCGGGGGATCTGCTGGCTGAACTGCTCGACCCAGCGCGGTTGCTCGGGGCGCGGGCCGACGATGCTCATCTCGCCCAGCAGCACATTGATCAACTGGGGCAATTCATCGAGACTGGTGCGGCGCAAGAAGCGCCCCACGCGCGTGACGCGGGGGTCGTTGGGGGTGGTCCAGGCGCCGAGTTGCTCGGCGTCCACGCGCATGGTGCGAAACTTGATCATCCAGAAGGGTCGCTGGTCCATCCCCACCCGCTCCTGGAGAAAGAACACCGGTCCAGGCGACTCCAGGCGGATGGCCAGGGCGATCAGCAGCAGCACCGGGGCGCCGAGCAGCAGCACAGTGGTCGCCACCACGATGTCGAGGGCGCGTTTGAGCGCCCGGTTCCAGGGATTGTCGAGGGCGGCGTTCTTGACCGAGACCAGCGGCAGGTCGCTCAGATCACCGATGGAAATATCATTGTTGGTGATCAGTTGGAAGGTGTCGGGATAGACCTTGATCGCGACCGACTCGTCCTCGGCCAGGCTGATGATCTCCAGCAGGTCCTGGGTGGAGCGCCCCGAGAGGGCGATGATCACCTCGTCGGCCTGGGTGGCCCGCACGACCCGCCCGAGCTGGCTGGTGCGCCCGAGGACGGGCAAGCCCTCGACGTCGCTGCCGACGGGGGCCGTGTCGCTCACAAAGCCCTGCACGCGATACCCCAGGGCCGGGCGGCGGCGAATGGTGCGCCAGACGAGTTGCCCTGGCTCGCGGGCGCCGACCAGCACCACGCGGCGGGTGTCAATGCCGTGGCGTCGCAGCCAGTAGACCACGCTGCGGTGCAGGCCGCGCAGCAGCACCGCCGCGCCGATGGCGATTCCCCAGCTCCACACCAGCACGTCGCGGGTGATGGGCAGATCCTGGCCGCCCAGTTGCGGGAGCAGGGTGTTGATCACGATCCCCGCCACGGCTACCAGCGATACCGCCGTGACCACTTTGAAGGCTTCGTCAACCCGCGAGGCGCCGCGGCGCATCTCGTACAATCCGTTGGCGGCGAAGATGACCAGCGCGGTCAGGTTGAAGAGCAGGGCGAAGCGCGCCACGTCCATGGGGTTGGATGGTAGGCGGTCGCCGGCGGCCTCGATCGTGGGGCGCAAAGCGAGGAACACGCCCACGACCGCGCCATTGAGCGCCAGCAGGTCGCAGAGGATCAACCCGAGGCGCAGGAACGCGCGCCAGGTGCGAGGCCGCAGGGCCGGGCGCGCCTTAACCGACCCGGCGCGCCGCTGGGGGGAGGAGGAGATTACGGCCAAGCGCCAGCAACTCCTTCGCGGTAATGCCGGTCTCAATCAGCGCGTTGAGCGGGGCCGGCGTCATTGCCCGATAGTGCTTCCGATGAAAAATGCGCATCGCGTCGTAGAAGGCGCGGATAGACGGAATGGGCCGCCGGCTGCTCGCGGCGCGTTTGTAGTGGTAGACCACCACCCGCGGGTAGTAGACGATTCGCCAGCCGTACTGCTTGATGCGGTAGGCCCAGTCCAGATCCTCGCCGTACATGAAGAACCGCTCGTCGAGCAGGCCCACCTCGCGGATGACGCTCGCGCGCAGCAGCATGCAGGCCCCCACCACCGCGTCCACGTCCGTCTCCACGTCCGGGTCCAGGTAGGTCAGGTTATAACGGGCGAAGCGCGGGTGGCGCGGAAACAGTCGCGCCAGACCTGCCATGCGGTAGAACGCGACTTCGGGGCTGGGAAAGCTGCGCCGGCAGGCCAGATCGAGCGAGCCGTCGGGCAGGAGCAGCTTGGGGCCGACCACGCCCACGTCTGGGTGGCGCTCCAGATACTCCACCAATCCATCGAGCGCCCCGGGCGGCACGATGGTGTCGTTGTTCAGCAGGAGCACATAGGTTACCCGCGGCCCGGCGAGAATAGCCCGCAGGGCCAGGTTGTTCCCGTAGGCGAACCCGCCGTTCACCGGGCTGACGATCAACTGAGCCTGCGGAAAGCGCGTCCGTACCATCTCGGCGCTGCCATCGGTCGAGGCATTGTCCACTACCCAGACCGTCAGCG
>Ga0209227_1000846_pt1 | contig 25466 bp, 17 predicted proteins | sample YNPBryantNP2012_FD_185815 | JGI IMG/M metagenome (GOLD analysis project Ga0209227, IMG submission 185815) | Anoxygenic and chlorotrophic microbial mat microbial communities from Yellowstone National Park, USA - YNP Bryant NP 2012 (SPAdes)... ...
CGATGCTCTCGGCGAACGCGGCGGCGATCTGCGGCTTGAGCTCCGATCTACGGACGACGAACCGCTTTGCTGCCTCGAACTGTTCCGGTGTAACCAATTCGATGTTGATTACTAGCATTGGCCCCATTCCGCCTTGTGCTGGCCCAATTTGCTGTGGGCGCAGATTGCCTTCCCGCGAAGCCCTTTCCCTTATTACAAGTGTGCCGGCTGCGTAGTCGCCGAGCCGCTTGTTCCTGCCGCTAATGACTATACTGAAGAACCCGACGATGTAGGGCGGCACGACCGGCAGCAGATCGATAACGCGGATCAGGTTTCTGATGGCCGCGCAGGAGAAATCAATCGGCAGCCCGCCCTCGCGGACGACTCTAAGTGCGGTGTAGCGCTTCCCAGGTGTCTGGCCGTTCCATATGGTCTCGAAATAGACGTAGTAACCCCAAACGATCACGAACAGAACGATTCCGACGATTGCGTTCACCCAACTCGTCACTGGCGCCTTGACGTAAATATTGACAGCCAGCAGCACTAGTCCAATGAGCAGGCACCCAAGCGCCTGAAAAAGCAGGTCGATCAGCGACGCGCAAGCGCGAGAGTATACGCCAGCCAGCTCATACTCGATCCTCACGTGTTCCGGTGTTGTTATTTCCACTCGCCTAGGCATGCTGACGCGGCTAATCTCCTTGTTTTGATATAATCTATTTCGTGGACGAGTCCAGTTTCACATCTCAGAAGCAAGATTCATGGAACGCCCTTTCGGACAACGTTGATCGTCTGTGCCGGATGGGTCCTAGTTCACTTTCCAGGGAACAACTTCGAACTTTCGGCGCTCAATACAGAGCGGTCGTTTCCGACCTTGCCTTGGCCCGCAGCCAGGGAGCCAGCGACGAGTTGATCAACTACCTCAACGAACTCGCAGCTCGTGCTCATGGCGCGCTCTACACATCTCGCAGCGCCAAGATAACGGGCGCGCTCAGGTTTCTGACGACTGAGTTCCCACAACTTGTTCGTGCCAACGTCCGATATGTGCTGGTCGCATTTCTGATATTTGCGCTGGGAAGTTGCGTTGCCACCTATGCAGTCATAACCGATCCCGGCGCGCGTCATTCGTACATTCCCGAGGTAAGCGACCCTGCGACGGCATCGAGCTGGATAATGACTAACAACATACGTGTCGGCGTATTGGCTTTTGCCGCCGGTGTCACGTTCGGTTCCCTGACGGTTTACCTGCTGTTCCGAAACGGCTTCGTGTTGGCAGCAGTGGCTGCCGCGGAGCCGCCAGCGGATCGGTTCAAGCTCTTTACGTTTGTCGCTCCGCACGGATTGATCGAGCTAACCGCCATCTTCATCTGTGGCGGCGCAGGGTTGATGATTGGGGCTGCCCTGATTGCGCCGGGCAATCTGCGGCGGGGAGATGCAGCTCGCGTCGCGGCATCGATTGCCCTTAAGCTCTTCTCCGGCACGCTACCGATGTTTGTGATAGCGGCGATTATCGAGAGCTTCGTAAGTCCATCCGTGCTCAAGCCGTGGGCCAAGTTCCTGTTTTCCGGTATCACTTTATTCGGCCTGCTCTGCTACTTTGGATTCGCGGGGTCGGCCTTACGCAAAAGATAGCAGCCTACAGTCGCCCGGTCGCTTTGATCTCGAGGTAATGGTTTACCAACGCCGGTGTAAGTTGCTCAGGAGATACGTCCACGACGATTGCTCCGGCTCGCACCAGTTGTGCTGCCGCCAGCTTTCTCGCCTGCATCGCTTGTGCCGCCGCAGCCGCTGTGAATACCTGCTCCGGATCGTCCGATAGTCGATTTCTTGCTTCTGGGAGCGCCGGGTCGAGCATAGTTACGCAGATACACAGGTGTTTCTTTGTCAGGCTTGTGATCTGAGTAATCAACGGCTTGGAAGACTCTGGGTCTACTATATCCGTGAAGAACGCAATCAAGCTCCGCCTTGTCCATCTGCGAGCGAGGTATGGTATAGCGTGGTAGTAATTGGAGTCGCCAGTTGCTTGCCGCAGATTGTAGGCAAGACTAAGCAGAGCCAGCGTTTGGCCACGCCCGGGTTTCGGCGGCGAATAGGCGATGATGTCTTCGCCGAATGCCAGCAGTCCGACCCTATCACCCTTGACGGCTGCAACGTTGGCCAACATCATTGCCGCGTTGATGCTGTGGTCGAGTCGCGTTAATCCTCTTATCACCGGGCCCATTACCCTTCCGCAGTCCAGCACGATCAGCACGTTCTGAGCCTTCTCTTCCTGGTACTGTCGGGTTACCAGTTTGCCCCGTCGTGCGCTTGCTTTCCAGTCAATGGCTCTAAACTCGTCGTCGGGCAGGTATTCCCTCAGCGATTCAAAGTCGGTGCCGCGACCGTGGATTCGCACTACGTGTTGGCCTTGTTGGACAGCTTGCCTTCGCCGCAGACCGATCTCAAGCCGGTGCATATCTAGAAGATTGGGGTAAACCTTTACCTCGCGACGCATCGGCAGGCGGATTTGCCGTGTAGCCAGACCCAGTGAGCCCGTGATTCTAAGGTAGACGTCGCCAAACTCATAATCGCCACGAACGTAGGGTGTTACGTGATAACAGAAACTACCTTCCGACCTGGCCGGTAGGCTAAGGAGGCCGTTATTGCCGTCACATTCGAAGCCGTCTGGGTACTCGTCGCGAATTAGGATATTAACTGTCGTGAACGATGGATTACGTATCAGTAGCCGGACCACGTTTTTCGCGCCCAGGGAGAGCTTGTCATCACACTCCCGAGTGACCTCGATAGCCTTGCCGATGGAGGTTTGTCGAAGATCGATCAGCGCTCCGACGCACGCGCCGGCAGTCACTAAGCTTCCGACCAAGAACAACGGGCCGAACCAGCCCGACAGCCCGATCAGCAGAGCTCCCACGAGCAAAACGAGGACGAACCGCGGTGTCAGCAGCATAATCTTTACTTGCTTATACACCTCCGGCGGGCTTTCCTGCGCGCGCGGGAGGGCAGGATATAGCGGCCTGGCTGAGTAACTTACTTCTGACGTGAAGAAAAGAGCGGACTTACATATACATACAACGGCTTCTGATGGCTTTCTCACTCCCACCGAGGCGGTCGAAATCGCAGCTCGATTGGGTCTTTCTGCCGTCGCCTTAACCGATCACGATACTGTGGATGGTATCAACGAAGCGCGGTCCGTTGGTCTCAGGTTCGGAGTCGAGGTAATACCCGGAGTCGAGATTAGCGTCGTGCACTTAGATAAGGTCGAGATTCACATACTCGGCTATTTTATTGATTATACAAACTCGGATTTGCTTAAGCGTCTTCAGTGTCTAAAGGAGGCTCGTTGGGAGCGGGGACGAAAGATGGTCGAGCTGCTTAACGGCCTCGGCATAATGGTTTCGTTCGATCGCGTAAAGGAAATCGCCGCCGGCGGGATTATTGGTAGGCCGCACGTAGCTCGTGCAATGGTCGAGGTGGGAGCAGTAACTTCGATGGATTCAGCGTTCGGTCGCTACTTGCAAGAGGGTGGACCTGCGTTTGTGCCTAGGGCCAAGGTAACTCCGGACGAGGCAATTTGCTTGATCAAGTCGTCTGGTGGAGTAGCCTGCTGCGCACACGTCGGCAAATTGAAACGCGACAATCTCGTGGTCGAGGTTCTCAAACTCGGTGTTCAGGCCTTGGAAGTCTATCACCCTGACCACACAACCGCCGACAGCCGTTACTACGAACGATTTGCCGCTAAACGTGGGCTTATCGCCACAGGCGGATCCGATGCCCACGGTTTTCACAACAAGCCCAATGGCGGTATAGGATTGATCACGGTCGACTGCTCAGTGGTCGAAGAACTTCGCGCCGCCGCGGGAAGTTCGCACCCGAGCACGTACTCGTAAATTATGGCGTGGAGACTGGAACCTCTTTTGCGGGGTTTCGTCCAGTAAGTACCAGGGTAATTCAAGGCGACATTGCTAGCGTCCACAGGGAATGATGCCAGATGGCACTCTGCCGCGATGAACAACTCTATGTCATTGGGGTTGAGGAACACCTGCTAGACGAGGGCGAGCTCAACCTCAGATTTATGACCACCCGTGGTGACTTCACCGCTTGCGCACGACTTGGCAAAGAGACTCGCCAGGCCGTCGTCATGCTTGGTGACGACTATTCCGATATCGGTCCATCCGGCATCTACCCGGATGTTAGCCGGCGTCTCTTCGATCAGGGCATAGGCTCGTTGCAACTTGTCTACCGCTGCCCGGGCGATTATATTCAGTGTAGCATTGATACGCTGCTTTCGGTGCAATATTTGGACGATGAGGCCGTGCGTGACGTGATACTTGTGGGGTGGGGCTTTGGCGCGGCTGTGGCACTGGCGGTGGGATCGGTTACGCGCAATGTGAAGGGGGTGGCTGCTCTAGCGACCGTCGACGTGCCCACCCGTTGCCGAAGGAGGCTGCGGTACAAGCCCGTTCTACTTGTTCACGGCGGGTGCGATAGTGTCTCACCACTTGAGGTTTCCAGGCACATTCACGACTACCTAGGTGAGCCCAAGCGGATGATTGTCTATCCGGAGGCCGGACACGAATTGGTGGAGTGTCGGTCGCGCCTGATTACTGATCTTACCGATTGGATTGTCAATTTGCTAGCCTCAAATTGCGTAGTCGCGTGATTTCTCAGCGTAGCCGAGCCATAACTGTTTTTCTTAAATGGTTGAGCTTGCCTGGTTTGTGGGTATCAAACACACGGCATTCCGGTAACTCGCTGTATGTGGAGGATCCATGACGCTAAGGATAATACTATTGTGTGTTGCATTAGTTGTGGTTTTTTTCCACGGCGCGCCGATTGCAAGCGGGGTAGATGCCCCGAATACTGGACCATCTGGAGGTAAGGTTATAATGCACGAACTGGTTCCACTTCCCTACGACTACAACGCGCTAGAACCATACTACGATGAGGCGACTGTACGTCTTCACCACGACAAACATCAAGCCGCCTACGTGGCGGGGCTAAATAAGGCGGAGGAGATGCTTGCTGCTGCTCGTGAATCGGGAGATTTTGCGCTGATACAGCACTGGGAAAAGCAACTTGCATTCCACGGGGCGGGCAACCTACTTCATATTATGTTTTGGGAAAACATGGCGCCCAACGCTGGCGGCGAGCCAGATGGCGAACTGATGCAGCAGATCAAGACGGATTTCGGCAGCTTTGAAAACTTCAAGAAGCAGTTCTCGGCCGCCGCGGCAGCGGTAGAAGGAAGTGGATGGACACTGCTTGGGTGGCAGCCGGACTTCAAGAAACTCCACATCCTACAGATCGAAAACCATCAGAAGCTCTACACAACAGGGATACGACCATTGCTGGTGATCGATGTTTGGGAGCATGCTTATTACCTCAAGTATCAGAACCGCCGCGCTGAGTGGATAGAGAACTGGTGGAAGTTGGTGAATTGGCCGGATGTGGCACGACGCTTTTCCGCAGCGGTCAAAGTCGATGTGAAGTAATCAAGTGAACTGACAGTAAAATCGAAATGGCCCGGTCGAAACCGGGCCTTTTTTACTTGAATTACCCGAGATGGCCTGCACACCTGGTGAGCCAACAATTATTCGCGCCCTGTGTCAGACTTTATAGTCGGCCTCTGTTATCTCAATTCGAGTTTTATTATCCATAGCCTCGTTAGCCTTAATCGAGGCTACGCAGGTATCGAGCGCTATTCGCGGGCTACACTTAGGCTCGTGGCCATCCCTGATGGACAGGAAGAAGTCCTCCAGTTCCAGGAAATAGTCGTCTTTGTGTGCCTCGGCCTTGTCGCCACTCTCGATCTTCGTTCCTTCCTCGAGGTTCCTCTTCAAGCGAGGTGACTTACTTGCGTCGAGCACGATCGCCTCTTTGCCGGACACCTCGGCCTTGTGGGCCGCGTCGGCCCACGCTAATTCTTCGGCCTGTGGCTCGCGGAACATAAGACACTTGTCCGGAGAAAGAATCATCGTTCCCTTGTCGCCCATGACCTGCTCGGTGAACCCGTCGTGTTGGTTAGTGGTGAGCGACTGATACTGGAACTTGACTCCGTTTGCATATTCGAAGATGACGTGTATGTTGTCCCAAACGTCGCGGCCATCTTTCCAATAATCAAGCCCGCCTATGCCAGTGACCGCTGTCGGCGTTTGTCCGACAATCCAATTGACCACATCTACCTGATGGCTGCCTAGTTCGCCCATCAGCCCTTGGGACGACTTGCGATAGAGCCGCCAGTTTACGAACTCGTCTTCTTCCTTGCTCTTGGCCGGCCTGCGCCAGCTAGCGTTACGGTTCCACTGCGCGCGAACGTGCGTGATCTTTCCAAGCACGCCATCCTGAATTAGATTCCATGCGTGCTGGTAGTTGGGTGCGTAGCGCCGTTGGTGGCCAATTTGCAGCTTGCGGCCAGTCTGCCTTGCCGTTCGCAGCATCTTCTTGGCGTCTTCGATCGTGTAAGCCATCATCTTTTCGCACAGCACGTGCTTTCCGGCCCTGAGAGCTTCAATGGTCATGGGCGCGTGCAGGAGGATCGGCGTTGCGATCACTACTGCCTGAATGTCCTTTCGGTCCAGCACCTTTCGGTAGTCCTCGCACCCCTCCGCGCCCTTAGCTATGCTAAGGCCGCGTTCCAGGTTCTTAGGAGTTATGTCGCACACCATTGCCCACTTAACGTTTGGTACTTTGACCGCGCGTTCTAGCAAATAACAACCTTGGTTGCCCGTGCCAATGATTGCTGCGTTGATCGTGTCATTTGGACCGATCGAGTCTGCGCTAGACTGCGTAAAAACGCCGAAACTACTGAAACTCAGGGCGGCGGCAGTAATTGCCGAGCTTTTCAAGAACTCCCGCCTTGTCAAGCCGAATTCCTCTTTCATATCGTCTCCCATCTCCCTGAAGACCGCATCTTTATAGCGCGGCAAGCTATCTGTTTATTCGAACTACCGTGGGCTCGCGCGAATCTCCTTCAAGCGAAACTAGAACAGCGCTTGTCTCCGGATGAGCTGTGCAGTACTCCTCCACGTAGCAGCGGCCGCGTAGGTAGAATGCTGTTGAAAGTGCCTCGGCATTCACCGGGTCCGCCGTGATAACAGTGGCCGATGCCAGCTCTGACTTTGCGGGCGTTCCACTGATCGGGTCGATGATGTGCTCAAAATCCTCATCGACCGCCTCATCGCGCTGGGCGATGCCGCCGGATGTCGATATGGCTGCGTCAAGCAACTCGACCACGTCCACCCGCTCGTCATAATTCGACGGATGCCGAATGCCAACACGCCACGGAATCCCGTCTATTTGCCTGCCGATAGCAGCCGCGCTGCTTCGACCGCCGTGGACGAATCCTGACTGCACTTCGTAGCGGCGAATCAGCTCTATCGCCCGACCTACCGCGTAGCCTTTGCCTATTGCGCCAAGATTGAGCTTCACACCGTCGATGTCGAAGCGTATGGTTCCGCTCGTTTCATCGAGTTTAATATGCTGACTCCCGGACATAGCCAGTGCATTTTTGATCTCTTCCTCGTTTAGCCGCTTGCCATTGAGCTCAGCGTTTTGCCAGAGGTCGATGAGCGAACCAGTTGCGACGTCAAATGCGCCGCACGTCTCGCTCGTGAGCTGGATAGCCCGGCTCAGGAGTCCGAACAGCCCTGGCTCGATCTTGATTGGCTTGTTAAACCCATTCGCGTTGATATACGATATCTCGCTTCTTGGGTCGAAGCAGTTGAGCTGACGGTCCAGCCGTTCGATTTCGTCCAGTGCCTCTTCGGCGACACTTCTTAGATATCCGGCGTCTTCGCCCACAAGGCGTACTTCGAACTGGCAGGCCATGGCACGGCGCGATAGCCGGACCTCTACGGGTTTAGCCATCCCGCCGCCCAGTTCATTGCCCGCGTAATAAGCTTCTGAAACGCAGGGTTTTCCCACGCACTTGCGCCGTGTCCGAGACCGGTGACAAACACACGGCCCTTGTCATAATACTGCACCCAAGCGGACGGCTCGCCGTCGGTCCCCCGGCGTGTTAGCACGATTAGCTTCGATTCTGGGTGAAAGACGTGGACGTACGTCTCATCGGTGATCTCGAAGTCCTCCAGGTCCTTAACGATGGGGTGGCTTTTACCTGTGATCTTGACCTTGAACATCCCGTGGCCGTGACCGGCAAACCTTCCACCAACCATCTTCCAGTAGGCGTCGGAGTCACGAAACGAATCGGTAGCCGAGTGTATCCCGACAAAGCCTTTCCCGCCTGCTACGAATTCCGTCAGTCCCTTCTCTTGCTCCGGAGTGAGCCTGCCCCGCGTCGTGTAGCTCAGTACGATATCGTAATGCGCGATGTTCTCGGGTTTGAGCAGATCCCGGTCCTGACTGATCCGCACTTTGAACTTACCCGTGTCTTCCAGTACCTTCGCGAGCATCTTGGGCAACTTGTCGGAGTCGTGCCCCTCGTAGCCGCCCACAAGAAACAGAACGCGTGCGACTGATGGGCGCTCCGTTTCGCGAGTCTTGGTGTTGCAGTACGTTGCGGCGAGGCAAATAGAGCTAATCGCGAAACACATAGTGACAGCGAGGAAGATAATTCCTAATCTCACGGTTATACCTCTTGTTGGTCGTCCAATTTAGGATTGCGGTTGCTACCTCGGTGTCTGTGTCAGTCTATCACATCTAATTGCCTATGCTCAACAGCTTGGCAATTAATACAAGCACGGCGTTTTGGGTCGGCTGAGTTTGGGTATTAGCACTGGTGTTTTGGGCGAGTGACTGAGAAGGAGGCCACAATGTTTCAGTGTCTGAGGCATTCCACGCTCGCTTTACTGGCTTTCTTTGCGCTCTCAGTAACCGCTTCGGCGGGTCGTATCTACCTCAAAAGCCAGACCGTCGACACCAGCTTAACGCCACCGTCAGCAGCCGAGAGCGCGCCGCTTTTCGGCACAGATGTTTATCTCTTGCAACTCGGCGGGCCAGTGAATGAGGAGCAGAAACAGGCGCTTTTAGACGCTGGCGCGCAGCTTATTGAATACGTTCCGGAGTTTGCGTTCATCGTTCGTGTCCAGCGTGCCAGATTGAGGGCGATTCGCCGATTGCCGTTCGTGGAATGGATTGGACCTTTCAAGGTTAGCTATAAGTTCAGCGAGTTGCCATCGTCGACGACGCCGCGCCAGTATTTGGTAAGTCTATTTCCCGGCTCAAGTGTGGATCATGTGCTCACTAAGAGCCGAAAGACGGGGATGAAAACCATGGGTTGCAGGGTGGGGCCACGCGGATCTGTGTACAAGCTCGTCGGTACGGCTAGCCAAATCGCTCAGCTAGCTAGGTCAGCATCGGTTGCTTGGGTGGAACCGTACGTCCAACCGAGGTTGTGCAACAATGTGGCAGGGCAGATATGCAGGGTGCCCGACGTTCGTCAGAACTTGGGCCTTTACGGTGCAGGGCAGCTCGTTGGGGTGGCGGACGCCGGTCTGGACACGGGTAACTTGAGCACGTTATCTCCGGACTTCCTGGGTCGTGTGGAGAGAGTGTATGCGTTGCGTAGATCCGGCGAATGGAACGACCTCAATGGTCACGGTACCCACGTCATCGGTACGCTCCTTGGCTCAGGAGTTCTTTCCGGAAGCAATCCGGCAATCCACGCCTACGATGGCTCTTTTGCAGGGGTTGCTCCCGAGGCTAAACTTGTTTTTCAGTCGATCGGCGATGCCGGATCGTTCGTATTTCCTCCACTGCACTTAGCCGAGCTATTCCAGCCGGTTTATGACGATGGCGTCCGTGTGCACAATAACTCGTGGGGCAGCGCGATGGACGGTGCCTACACGGTCTACTCCTACGAAGTCGATCAGTTTGCCTGGGACCACAAAGATTTTTTGCCTATCTTTGCGGTCGGCAACGAGGCAGAGGACGCGAACCAAGACGGCGTGGTTGACCGAGATAGCCTCTATGCGCCCGCTACTGCCAAGAATTGCATAGCTGTGGGTGCCACGGAAAGCGTGAGGGCCACGGGGGGCTACCAGATGGGTTACGGTGTTGCCTGGACTTCGAGCTTTCCGTTCGCGCCTTTGAAATATGACCTTATGAGCAACAATGCTGTGGGAATTGCGGCTTTCAGCGGTCGTGGGCCGACGGACGACGGACGTGTCAAGCCCGACCTTTGCGCTCCGGGCACCAATATTATCTCCTGCCGCTCTCACGCCGCTTCATTCGCCGGGTGGGCCGCATATAGCCAGGACTATATTTATTGGGGTGGGACCAGTATGTCAGCCCCACAGGTTGCGGGAGCTGCCGTGCTTGTGCGCGAGTACTGTCAGAAAGAAAAAGGGATCACGCCGAGCGCTGCCCTTGTGAAAGCAATACTGATTAACGGCGCAGCCGACATCTCGCCCGGTCAATACGGTACGAGTAGCCAGCGGGAAGTCTATCCTGCGCCAGATCCATCGCAGGGGTGGGGTCGACTCGACGTCAAGCAGTCGCTATGCCCCACACCGCCTGCAGTGAACGAGTTTGTCGATGAGAGTCTTGGGCTCAGCACTGGCGATACGCGTGAGTATATCTACACGGTGACGGATACCTCCGTGCCGCTGCGCGTTACGCTTGTATGGACTGACTACCCCGGCGCGGTGCAGGCAGCCAGGGAACTCGTCAACGATCTCGATCTTACCGTGGTCTCCCCCACGGGCATCGTCCACTCCCAGTCGCCGCCTGACAGGCTCAACAATGTGGAGAGAATTACGATCCGAAATCCGGAGAATGGTGAATACCGAGTTCGCGTCACCGCCTACAACATTCCAATGGGCCCGCAGGACTACGCGCTGGTCGTGTCAGGAGGTCTTCCCGCCGCCTATATATCCGGCAAAGCCACGTCCACATCGGGCGCGGGAGTCCAGGGCGCCCTGATTACGCTGGTTTCCGCTAGCGGTGTCAAGCGTGTGACCACGGACCAGAGCGGCAACTACAGCAGCCGAGTTGCGCCAGGCACCTATTCGGTGCAAGTTGGCAAACCGGGGTGGAAGTTCAGCCCGCGGGCGCGAACGGTTGCGGTCGGTGCGATGCCTGTAATTGGTGTCGATTTCACAGGCACAGGCGCTCCCGGCTCAGTTGCGGGGACCATAACGAGCTCAGTTGGTGGGGTAGTAAGTGAGATGGTGGAGTCGCCGCATCCTTACCCCAACAGCTTCGACAAGACCTATGTCATCAAGGCCCATGAACAGGCTACGCGCATGCGGGTGCACTTCGCCGAAATCGATCTAATGAACGATGGCGATACTGTCTACGTGCTCAATGCCAAAGATGAGGTTGTCAACACCTTTACCGGTCGGGGCGAAGACGTTTGGAGCGATTGGGTCGACGGTAATTCCATCAGGGTGAGGCTGTGTTCAAACGAGTTTGGCAACGCTGGCTACGGGTTCGTCATCGACGGCTATGAAACCGATTTCATAGGTCAAGGCGGGCTTGAGGGTGCGTTAATCACGCTTAGCCCTGGCGGCTATCACTGCTTCAGCACGACCGGGGGCGGGTACACTTTGAGCTCCGTTCCACCGGGTACCTATACTCTGACGCCTACTAAGCCTCACTGGAAGTTTCAACCGACTGCAAAAAGCGTCGACATACCCGCCGGCAATACGCAGGCGCATATTGATTTTATCGCGTTTCCACCGGGGGCCATCAGCGGCGAAATCAGAGCGAGCTCGTCAAAAAGCCAACTACTTCAAATTCAATCGCCGCATCCTTATCCCGACAATTACTCGAACACCTGGGAAGTAATTGGTCCCACATCGGCGACGCGCATTCGCCTTCACTTCAAACGCATAGCTACAGAGCCTGCCTGGGACTTCGTCTACATACTCGACTCACAGGATAATGTCGTGGAGACCTACACCGCGGACTATACCGATATCTGGACTCCTTGGGTCGATGGGTATAGCGTGAAAATCCAAATGATAACGGACGGTGTAAACAACGAATGGGGTTTCGAGTGTGATCGATACGAGGTCGAAACTCTCGGCGGTGGAGTCGGCGGTGTCCTGGTTAGCGTTGCACCTCTAGACCTTACCACCCAGACATCATCTCAGGGTCTCTTCAGATTTCCAAATGTTGACTGTGGAAATCACACTGTTACGCCCTCTCTTTCCCCTTGGATCTTTAATCCTGTATCGGCCTCTGTCAGTATCTCGCCGGGCATGGAGAAGAGCTTGATATTCTATGCTAGGATTGGCGATCTCAACAGCGCTTCTCACACGAAAGCACTTTGCGACGGCACGTCTGTGACTCTGCGCGGCGTGGTCGTTTCGGCAGTATTTGCGGATTGCATCTATGTCCAGGGCGTCGATGGTCCGTTCGGGATTAGGGTGGAACCGACTCAAAATGTGGCGGTGGGCGATATCGTCGATGTCGCAGGGATTATCTCTACCAGCAGCGGCGAACGCATTATTCGTTCGTCCGAGTTGCTCGTGAAATAAAGAGTCCTGGGCATGGCTATAGTTTCGGATGAACTGTGGAGCCCAGTTCCTTTCGTAATTTAGACAGCCGCGTTCTCGTTGTGTGGAGCGGCTGTCGCGCGTAGGTACGGTGTATTAGGGAAGTCCGTCGCGGAGGCCGTCTTGCCGACAATGAGTGCTGGCAGAAAGCGCGGATACTCGGAATTTGCCTGCCCGGCGTGCTCTCAAGCATCGTCGCGTGATGCTGCAAGTGAAATGCCCGGACTGGCTGCCCGGGCATTTGGCGGGGATGTGCTGCTGTTGAGATTGGGTCGTTGTTACGATGTAGTGGTTAGCCGGCGGCGGAATGGGATCAGGACTGCAGAGAGTCCTGCTGTGAGCGCCAATATGCTGGACGGCTCGGGTGCAATATGGGCGACGGGGCCGACAAACTTCGTCAGGAGCCCGCTAGATGTTAAAACGTAGATGCTGCCGTCGGCCGCAATCGCAGGAGATGTATACAGACTGCCGTCTACGTGCTTCACCCAGTCAACCCTACCAGTCTCGCAATCCAGCGCAGTGAGCTGGTTGTTGACCTCGCCAAAGAGGAGCTTGCCCATAGGGTCGATTATGGGCGCGGAGTAGAGCGAGTTGGGTGAGGCATACTTCCACTGCAATACGCCATTGGAGTTCAGACAGTATAGTCCTCTATCCAGGCTGCCAAAAAAGATATCCCCGTTCTTGGCGATCGCTGGGGCTGTCGATACCTTGGCGGCTGCCTGAAAGCTCCAGCGAGTCGTACCGTTAGGATTCAATGCATACAAGCGGCCACTGTTGGTGCCGAAATAAATGGCGCCATCGTCTCCAACTGCGGTCAGACTACTCGGTGACAGGTAGCCGCTTTTCCACTTCAAAGCTCCGGCGGAGCTGAGCGCATAGATGTAGCCATCGTTTGACGAGGCATATACGGTCGTGCCGTCTGGAGATTCGGCAAGGCCGAGCTTTACCGCGCCGCCAGTACGATAGCTCCACTTGAGATTACCATTAGGATTGAGCGCGTAGATACAGCAGTTGTCGGCACCGAAATAGATGGTCCCGTCTTTGCCGATCATTACCGACCCACTTACTCCCGGCAACGGAAGCGAGTAGGGGGCAGTCCATTTCATAGTGCCAGTGTTGTTGAGAGCGTATAGTTTACCCGAGGCGGTTCCGAAGTATATGGTCCCGTCGTTGGCAACGGCGGCGCTGCCGGTTATCATTCCGCTGCCTTTGAACTTCCACGCCACGCTGCCCTCGCTGGTAATAGCATATAGGCAATCATCGTAGGCGCCGTAGCAAACGTTCCCGTTCTCGGATATTACAGGAGTGGCACTGCTATTGATGCCGGTGGCGCGGACCCAGTCGAGAGTCGGGGCGTAGGTGGCGGCATACGGAGATCTCCCCGTACGCTGTGGGTCATAACGGTACATTCCGCATTGGGGCTCGGACAACGCCGCCCTAAGGCTCATTATCCATACAATAACTGTTAGTGCAACAGGCCCTCTGCGCGCAAGCGCGGTCCTTCCGATTGACTTCATCATTGTGATCCCTACCCTTTGAACGTGATGCCGCGACAACACACTGCAATATTCGTGCCAAAGAATGTAAACAGCAGAGCCAAAACTGTAGAAAGAATGTATAGTAGAGCCTGATAATGGGCAAGAATAACAGTAAAGGTTGTGGCAATGCTGCAAATTGCAGAGGTGGTGACAAGTAGAGATAAGTCTGTGACTGCAAGGTTTGAAACCCGGAATGGCCTGGGTATTCTGCCTGGGCTGGTCGATGTAGCGGGCAGACGATCGCCCCCGCATCGCATTCAATAAGCGAGAGGCCGAGGAAGTCTGTGGTCCCAGGTGGACCGCTCGGACCAGGCGCGGTAGAGGCCGCCGTTGCCTGGATGCGCAGACGCCCGGTCCAATGGACTGCAGTCACATCTGCAAACAAAGGGCTGAGAAGCGGTTGTCTTCTCAGCCGGGGCCTCCCAGAACGGTCATAGGGTAGGGATCGCTCGGTCGGCCAAGTGCATTCTAGTCAGTGTCAGTCCTACTGTCAAGACAGGAGCGCGCGGCCCAGAGCTATCACAGCCCGAAATCTGGCTCCAACCGAGCCCAAGGATGCGCGATCGCAGAGCGATTCGCTCTCAAGGAGGTGGTGGGTATCGGCTAGGGTAGCTCAATAGCTAGTCGAGCACTTGCGAGAAGCCGCGGATTTCAAGTATGGGCACTTGAGGCTTCTCCTACAGGACGCGGCCGTGCTGCCCGCGGATGCAAGTTCGCAGCACGTCACTAACTGTTTACCTCAAAAAGGAGGCTATGAGAAGATGCAAAGGATCATACTTCTGGTCTTGGCACTGACACTGATCTTCGCCGTGCCGACGATGGCTGGGAGACTGACTAGCACGATGATCGCACACCTGGACCAGGTCTACCAAGCGTGCACGGCTACGTCTGATGACTGCGTCACCTTCAAGGGTTATCTGCCCCCAGTTGCCGATGTCATCAGCGCCGCTCCCGGCATTCTCGCCATAGATCCCGGCGGGCCGAGCTGGCGGAACTTTGTGGGTGCGGCCCAGGCCAATCCTCCCGTATCTTACACCATAAAGAATACCACACTGGTAAAGCGCACGCCGGAATTCGTACAGTGCAGGGAAGTATTCCCGGCAAAGACGGTCACGCAGCAGGGCACACCCAACATTAGGCTGTGGTGGCCGCTGATGTACGAGACGCCAAGTACAACGTTTACTCTGACCATTCTCTATGGCACTCCGGTGCTCTACGATGACGACGGCCAAGGTCCGAACCCGCCCGCGTGGGTTCACGTCGAGCAGTGGGTATGGCACGTCGATGCCGACCTGCCGCACCTGTCGCTGCTCCTAGAGCTCTTCCACGAACTGCCGTTCGGGCTTGACGAGGTTCCGTTGATCTCCGACGAGCCGCTCTACGACGCGCTCCAGGCTAAGATCGCCGATGCGATCGCTTACTACGCTGCCGGCGACACGGCCAGCGCAGCCGCAGTCCTCGCGGACTTCGAGCTGGAAGTGATGGATGCTTGCATTGACGTGTCGCCACCGTTCCCGAATCCTACTGGACCGGGCACGGGTATTGCCAACACGATTGAGAACCCTGCTTGCTGCAAGCTGCTTGTGGATGTGGAGTACATACTGCAGACCACTGGTATTGGTCAGCCCGGCAAGTAGGATAGCTCTAGCATGTCGGTCCGGTCTGTTCGGCCGGACCGACGGGAATACGCAATCCAATTCCATCACTTGAGAGATCACTGAGCTGTTAACGGAAGCTGACACCAAACCAATGGGGCCCGGAGGAGACCCGTTTCCAACATCGGGTCGAAGGCTGATAAGGAGGACAGATAAGTTGTCCAGTAAGTTCATACCGGTCTTGCTCTGTATTGCTGTCTCGTTGGGCGTGGCTTCGGTCTCGATTGCCGAGGAGTCGAAGTCGCTCTACTACGAGGTCAAACTCAAATCCGCCGCCTTTGGCGACATGGGCACAAGAAAAGTCTGGATCAAGGGCGACAAGATGCGGTGGGAATGGAAGAGCGCTAAGCTGCCCATTGTCATCGTGAAGAATCCGAAAGGCGTCTTCTTGCTCCACCCGTGGAACAAGGTCGCCGCCCAGTATCCGTCGGACTCACGCAGAGGCGACCCGATTGCTCTCCTGCCCGGTCCGGCGGGATCGCCCCGCCGGTTCCTGAAAGCGCTCAACGCCAGGGAGTGCGGCAAGGAGAACATCAATAAACGGCCGTGTAAGGTCTATTCGTATCACGAGCCCACCACCAAACGGGACTGTAAGCTATGGCTCGATGCCAAGACAGGTAAGCCGGCCAAGCTGCTAGTGAAAGGCAAGGAGAAGAGGATAGACACTATCACGGCGTTCTATACCCGGTTCGTGGAGGATGCGAAGATCGCCGATTCGTTCTTTGATCTTCCAAAGAGCTTTACTATTCGCCCTATGCCGCGCCTGGACCTCACGTCCAAAGCGGCAGACAAAGCGAACAACAATAAGAAACCGAGTTAGGCCTCGGTTGGAATAGGCGTCCTGGCCGGCGCGGGAGAGCAAGGCTCTACTCAACCGCCGCCGACCAGGACGCCGGGAGGAATGGGGCAATATGAAACGGCATTACTCGCTTGCTGTGGCTGCGCTCATCGTCACTACGGTCATTTCCTGTCTCGCCGGGTCCGCCAGCAAACCCCGAACGAGGCGACTCGTGTTCCTCTACTCGGCGTCGGCCCGCGGCCAGATCAGGTCGTGTAACTGCACCAAGTTCCGCTTCGGCGGCTACGGACGTGAGCTCACCCTCCTCAAGCAGATCAGATCAGCCGAGAAAGACGTCCTTCTCGTAGAAGGCGGTGACTCGGTGGGGGATACCGGCTTCCAGGCGGAGCTGAAAGCTGGTGTCACAGCCAAGGCGCTCCGGATTCTTGGCTACGCGGCGATTGTGCCGGGTGAGGAAGAGCTGGGCATCCGTGGAGTGAGGCATCTGGATAAGTTTGCTAAGGATTCTGTGCCTATATTGTGCGGCAACCTCTTCTCCCACGGTTCGAAACAACGTCGCTATCCGTTGCATAAGACCGTATTCACGCCGAGTGGGTTAAGGGTATGTCTCATCGGTCTTGTATCTCCATCGATTCTTCTGAGTATCTTCGATCGCGAACGACCGGAGAAGTCACGCGAGCCTGTGTCTGAGCTAAAAACCGCGCTTAAGCCAACGGGGACCAAGGCTGACCTAGTAATCGTGGTGTACCACGGACCAACGTCCGAGGCTAGGAAACTGGCCACGATCCCAGGAGTCGATCTGGTGCTCGCCGCGCATCGCGGAGAGACGAACCTCCCGTTTCCATCAGGCGAGTCAAACATTGTAGAGGCTGGTCACTCAAAGTTAGGCAAGGGGATTCTTGTGGAAGCTGGCACGACCAACAACTGGAGTCTCGGCAAAATCGAACTAGTGCTCGATGCCAAGGGCGCTATCGCCTGGGCCAAGCATTCGGTTGTCTATCTTGACCGACGCTACGATGAAGACCCGGCCATGCTCGCGGTCTATGATGACTACAACAACAAGGTGAAGGCGGCAGTATTGAACAGGTCCGTCGCCTTCAAGAAGAATGCGGAGGGGATTCTGACCAAACGCGGCCTTAACTTAGTGGAACTGCGCTCTCGTAACAAGAAGAGCCCTTTCGCCACCGAGGCAGTGTGTATGACGTGTCACGCCGATATCCACGCGAGCTGGGCTCAGAGTCGCCACGCCTGCGCGATGGCGACGCTGGAGAAGAGCCGGCAAGATTTCGATCCTGAGTGTGTGACGTGCCACGCAACTGGCGTAATCGCGCGAAACGGCTTTGTGAACAGGCAAGAGACGCCTGAGCTGGTCAATGTCCAGTGCGAGGCGTGTCACGGACCAGGCGCGGCGCACGCGACGTCGCCCGCGAAGGGCTACGGCAAGGTCGAGGAGCAGACTTGCAGGTCATGCCATACAGACGACCGCAGCCCAGACTTCGATTTCCAATTAGCCTTGAAAAAAATCAAGCACTGAGCAGGTTAGGATCCAAGTCCTGCCGCGGGATCAATTCCTGCCATCTCAAGCGTTCCAGCGAGCACGGGCAAGTATGATACGATTGCTTTGTTGTCGTAAATGCAAATCCACCGTGTCGGGGGATATTGATGTGTTTGATCGAACGGGTAAGTGCCGGGCATGTCGGGTGATTCCTTTGAGAGCACCCAATGCGCGAGCTTGAGAATGCCTTCGAGTATTTCCTTGCGACCGCACCATTTATACGCTTGGCTTGCGTAGTAGAAGTGAAAGGCTACGTAGTGCGTGCCGTAGTGGAATGTAGGGGCGTTTACCGTCCACTCTGCTATCTTGCAGAATGTATCGATATATTTCTGCTCGCCGGTAACCTGGCACAACTGTAGCAGTCCTCGCAGAATGTAGCGCGTGGAATTGGAGTTCTCGCAGAACTTGTCCAGGTCAGCGTCAGCTCCACGAACAACCCAGTCGCCGATGAGTTTCGCCTTGTTAAGAAACCACTCATCACCGGTTTCTTCGTAAGCGTACATCAGCGAGTCAGCGAAATTGCTCATTGCGGACTCGTCACATTTATCTTTGGTCCCGTCTGGGTTAGGGCACATCGGTCCGCCGTCATCGGCAACGTAATTGTCTGCCCAGTAGCGTAGCAGCCAGATCACCTTGTCTCGGTAGAGCTTGTCTCCGAAGAAGTGACTGCACTTTATCATCCCGCCAACGCGTTGATATCGAGGGTGGAACCATTCCTGATGGTCCAGCAGGAAGCGGCGCGTATGCATGTATGGCCCGTAGCCATCCTCTCGCTTGCAGAACTGCAAGTCGTAGGTGTAATAATAGGACATTTTCGCCGATTCGTAATACCTGTAGTCGCCTGTGCGGTAGAAGTGATACAGCGGGCCAAGCGCAGAGTTGCCAGAGTTCGTCTCTTCGATGCCAAGATCGTTGTCCACGTCGCGCTCGCGCCACCACTCCCCATACCACAGCGTGCCCTTCCACTGCGAGTCAAGTAGATATTCAGCCGTGCGTTCCACGACGTCCTTCCAAGGGCCGAACGTGACCTTCGCACCGTTCTCGGGCAGGACGCCGCATTCGGAGTAGTAGTCCGGGTCAAGCGTCAGACATAGTGGGTTCATTTCAGCTATGAGCTCGGTTTCCGTCGGGTTTATAAGTATCGAAGCCTCGAACGTTCGCGACATTCCATAGTAGAACTTGCGCCAGATGTCGGGGTTCCTGCCGCCGAAGCCACCGTCGGGTGGGGGATTGACACCACCTATGCTGACCTTTCCGTCGTGTATCTGAATTCCAGCGCCTTTGCCTAGCCATCGGCAAAACGGGAACGTCGTCGCTAACTTGCCTCCTGGCGTCTGCATCACGGCCCATCCAGCAAACTTTGTCTCGTCTTCGGATTGCTCGCCTTCGACAGCGATGTTTTCCTCTGGCAGAGGAAGGTCCAGCGTGTAGCGGCTGAGCCACATATAAGGACAATTAAATTTCATAAAATCGGTGATACACCACCTCATCCTTATCACGGGAGAGTCGGCATATATGGTGAATTCTACCTGGCAGTCGTAGCACTGCTTCTCGTCATAATAATAATTCTTTGGGGCCCACGCACGGTAGCGACCGTACAAAACAACTTTCACGCGCTTCTCTGTCTGGCTGACAATCCTGTACTGGCGCGGCTCAAAATAGACCGGTCTCAGGTTTCCTACCGCGCTTCTGGCATCACCATAAATCGCGAAATCCACATTGCCGTCCAGCACGACACCGTGTTGAGTAGTAATGCGAATCTGGCCTGGGTCATTGAACTCCGCTTGGAAAAAGCGCGTCTTTACGGTATGCCAAAGGTTGGAGCCGGACGATACCTGCAGCTTTTCACCCACCAAACCGCGATCGCTCTCTTTGAGAACGTATTTACGCGTTTCGCCTGCGGACATTGTCACCGGTATATGAACCAACACCCACTTTACCTTACCCGACGGATCGACATGTTCTATTTCCACTCCGGCAGAAACACGATTGCCAAGCTCATCGAAGACGCCGAGATTCATCGCATCATCCCGAGTTATCCCAGGCACTGGGACCCCCTGTTCTATCACATAATTGTTGCGGGCCACACCTCGGAACTCGTTCACAATCAGCTCTACAGGTTGCATAAATCGCCTCTGCAAACTCATAATTGCTAGTTAAGGTTAGCCTACCACGGCGATGGGGGTTTGTCAAAGAAGTATAGGTGCACCAATCCATCCAGCCCTATGTGAGTCCGTAACCAAAAGATGAGCGTTGGCGAAGCCAAGAAGTTTGCTCTTGTGCTTAGGTCAGGCAGGGACATCTGATCCTTCCGCTTTGGTCTGAATCACGGTCGCCGCGGACTTAACGGTCTTCTTAGCTTCTTCTGCGATTGACTGTGGCCTTGCTCAGATGCTACACTTGAGCAACCTACGATGCCGGAGACGCCATGGAAAAGCAGATACTTGCCATACTCTCAAAAGACGCGCGCACCAGTCCTGAGAAGATCGCCGTTATGCTCGACAAGACCGAGCAAGAGGTGATCGAAGCCATCGACAAGCTGGAGCAGCGCGGAGTCATCCGGGGTTATAGAACTATTATTGACTGGGAGAAGGCCGGTCGCGAGCAGGTCAACGCTCTCATCGATGTTCGTGTGAGTCCCTCGCGCGGTGTGGGCTTCGACGATGTGGCCCGGCGGATCTACAAATTCGGCGAAGTGAAGTCCGTCTATCTCGTTTCCGGTGAATATGATCTTCGTGTGGTAGTTGAGGGCAAGACTATGCACGAGGTCGCGTTTTTCGTGGCCGAGAAGCTTGCCACGTTGGAGGGGGTACTCTCCACAAGGACCAGCTTCCTGCTCAAAACCTATAAAGAAGACGGCGTGGTCTACGGAGAGAAAGAAGTCGACGACCGGCTTCCTGTTTCCTGAGTCTGAGGTTAGTGTTCCGAATGAAGTCTATCTCATCTATCGTTATGTCAACGCCACCTTCGGGGATACGCAAGTTCTTCGACATAGTGGCGTCTGTCAAGGATGTGATCTCGCTTGGAGTCGGCGAGCCCGACTACGATACCCCGTGGCGCGTTAGCGAAGCTTGCATTTACTCGTTAGAGCGTGGCGAGACCCATTATACCAGCAACTACGGTACCATCGAGCTTCGCGAAGCAGTAGCAGAGTATCTGCAACAGCGTGAGGGTCTTATCTACAATCCCAAGAACCAAATTCTGATTACAGTTGGTGTGAGCGAGGGCTTGGACCTGGCCCTACGTGCGATTCTAAATCCGGGCGACGAGGTCATAGTTCCCGAACCCAGCTATGTTTCTTATAAGCCCTGCATTAGTTTCGCGGGCGGGGTGCCCGTGCCGGTGCCCTCTTATATGGACGCGGAATTTGCGGTCGATCCCAATGCCATAGCCGAGGCCGTCTCTGATAAGACTAAGGCGATATTGCTCAGCTATCCGACCAACCCCACCGGCGCGGTTGCGTCCCGCGAAACGCTGCAGCAGATCGTCAATATCGCTTGCAAGCACGATCTCTACCTAATCTCTGACGAAATCTACGACAGGCTTACCTACGAGGGTAAACATACTTGCGTGCCGACCTTAGATGGCGCCTATGAGCGCACAATACTCCTCAACGGGTTTTCCAAAGCCTACGCAATGACCGGTTGGCGCGTAGGCTATGCATGTGGGCATCCAGAGATCATCGAGGCAATGATGAAAGTACATCAATACACTATGATGTGCGCGTCTACCATGGCGCAAGTTGCGGCGCGCGAAGCCATTAAGCACTGTTGGGACGAGAGCGAGGAGATGATCGAGGATTATAGTCGTCGCCGCAGGATAATAGTCAAAGGCCTTAACGAAGCCGGTCTGAAGTGCTTGAATCCCAAAGGAGCGTTCTACGTGTTCCCGTCGATTTCCGATACGGGGCTTAGTTCCGAGGAGTTCAGCGAGCGGCTACTTTTCGAAGAAAAGGTGGCGGCCGTGCCAGGAAATGCATTTGGCGATTCGGGCGAAGGTCATATTAGATGTTGTTATGCGACTTCTATAGACAAGCTCGAGGAGGCCGTCGAGCGGATCGCTCGATTTGTGCGCAAGATATAGCCGCTGGGCCGCGGGCGCGTTAGGTTCGGAGCGCGCCGCAACTTCATAATAACATCTCGCAACTGGAAGGTTCAGATGAAAGTCAAGGACGCTTTCCTCCGCACGCTTGTGCTCGCTCTGATCATTACCCCCATCTTCGTGTTTGTTGCCGATGCCCAGGAATCGGTGACGGACCAGGTGAGATGCTATACCACCTGGGACGAGAACTATCTCTTCCTCGCTTTTAAAGTCGATTCCCCGGATGTTAGCGGTACCCACTCGGTTCCCAACGCCGACGTTACGGGCGATGACTGTGTCGCTGTTTACATCGATACAGCGAGCAAACGACCCGACAAGATCGCACCGAGTTCGTTTGCGATGGTTGTGTCGGCGGCTGGCGGCGCACGATTTATGCAGGGTACGGAACAGGGAGATTTTACTCCGGTTACTGTGTGGTCATTTAAATACGGTGTGGCGGTCCAGGGCACCATCAATAATTCCGACGACATAGACCAGGGTTACAGCATCGAGATGGCCATTCCGTGGGACGTGCTCAAGACCCGAGCGCCGGGTTTCGGCGATATGATAGGTTTCAATTTCGTCGTGCGGCGTGCTGGCGAAAAGAGCGAAATCGCCTCGTTTTCCACGAAGGTAAAGTCCGACACAGACATTGGCAATCCCCAGAATTGGGCGAATGCGGTGTTTGCGGCGTATAGCTACGCTACATCAACGTTGAACCGCGATAAGATGGTCTCGGCCAAGTACGTGCTCCGTCCTCCGCTTATCAACGGGGTCATCAGCGAGAAAGAGTGGAATTCCAATACTTCTTTTGCTATCGATCTGCCAAATTCTGGGGTAATGTATGAGGCCAAGTTCCCGGTGCATAAACTCGTGCTTTCGCCTTATTTTTACTGGTATCAGGCTGATCGACGACGGGACGCGCAGACAAGTAAGATTGAGGATGCCTCCGGTAGGCCAATGCTGACGACCTTCCCGACGCGCAACGTTGGGCCTTGGGTTAGCTACGATCGCGTTCAGTGGCACAAAGAAGAACTGTCGGACGCAGCGGCAGCGGGCATCGATGTCATATTGCCGGTTTATTGGGGCGACAAGAGCAACAAATCCAACTTTGCCCGCAAGGGGCTCGATTGCCTTGTCGCGGCGCTGGGGGAGTTGAGGTCGGAGGGTAAACCTTATCCGTTGCTGGGTATGTTCCTCGACACACATTCGTTTGAGGCGGCCTATAGGGGCAAACCTGATCTGCGTGAGGAGGAAGCCAAGCGCGGGTTCTATGGGATGATCAAGGACTTCTACGACCGGGTGCCTCCGGAGTTTCGGGCGGTCGTACAAGCCGGCAAGCCCGCGGCTGGCAGGGCATCGAACTTGGTATTCCTGCACTCCGCAGAGCATTTTGCCGAGCTTGATCCAGCCATCGTTCAGTATTGCATCGATCGCTTCGAGAAGGACTTCGGCTACAGATTGGTTTGGGTGGCTTCGTTCGATTACAAAGGCAAATTGCCGGGAGTTGACGGCTACTTCGATCATGGCGCGCCGACCGACAAGCCCAGAATCGACTTCGAAGGGCGCATACACATAGCAACGGTGGGCCCAGGCTACGACAATTCGGGCGTGGTGCCATTGGGCAAGGCGTCAATTGTATCGCGGATGAATGGTGGGGTCTACGAGAACGAATGGGCGGCTGTGTTCGAACGAAAACCGCACTGGGTGGTCTGTGACTCCTGGAACGGGTTTCTCACAGGCTCCGAGCTATGTTCGAGCCGCCAATATGGCCGCAAGTACTTGGACGCAACTCGCGCGAAGATTTCGAAGTTCCACGGTGAGGCGGAATACGATGCCCAATATGTTCGTTATAATGTGCCCATAACTATCAGCCAGCGCCAGTTCGCGACGGCGGAGTTCGTGATCAAAAACAACGGCTCCGCACCGTGGCGGCTGGCGGATGGCTACGCGCTGGCATATCGTTGGTTTAAGGGCGGCCGCTACTATGGCGAGAGCAAGGTGCGCAGGCCGCTTGAGCGTGAGGTGTTGCCAGGACAGAGTATAACCGTGAACATAGGAATCGCCACCGTCACCTCGCAAGGCGCTTCTCTGCCGGATGGTGATAGCGAGATCAGATTCGAGTTGATCAGGTTGTCCGACGGCAAGTGGTTCTCTGCGCTTGGCGATCAACCGCTAGTGGTGCCTGTAACCATTGGCAAGCCAGACGATTATGCATTCACCTGCATTGGGTGCGATGTGCCGAATATGGTTGCGTCGGACAGAAGTTATCCGTGCACAATCCGTTTGCGCAACGACGGCGCCTTGCCCTGGCGGCAGGGTGTCACTAAGCTGGGCGTCACGCTTTACAAAGTCTGCAATTACACGCACGATGAACCCCGAGAGATCGACGAGCCTGTTCCCATCAGAGAAATGCGCGCTCTACTTAGCAAGGACTGCAAACCGGGTGAAATTGCCGAATTCAAACTCGACCTTAGGCTTGTCGGTGCAGATAAAAATCCGCTTCCTGCTTGGAAACAGACCGATCCTTGGAGCTATCAGCTAAGATTCGACTTGTTCAACGGGTCCAAGTGGCTTTCAGAGATTGGTCACGCCACCATAAACCGCACGATAGACGTTTTCGACAACGACTACGGCGCGCGGATAGTTGACGCCGATGTTCCTCGTAAGCTGGGGGCAGGTCAGACGCTGCAAGTGAAAGTTGTCATCCGGAACATGGGTACGGACGTGTGGTCGCGCAAGCGTGTTAAGGTAGGATACCATTGGTATCACTTGGACGGGATTGAGATGGATTTCAACGGCCAAACCACGCCGATCAAAACCGACTTGAAGCCTGGTCTGCCATTAGTTACTACGGCTATGCTAAAGACGCCGGATTACGACGGCCAATACGTGCTTGTGTGGGATGTGATGATCGACGATCAATGGCTTTCGACGCAACCATTGGTCCGGGGTGGCGATATCTTGCCACAGTTAATCGAGATCACCAGCGGAAAGCTGTCGTTTGTGGATCTTGCGGATTTGTATGATACGGTGGCCGTCAGCCCAGACACCGAGCGAAACGCTGGCGATTTCGACGGCAGGGGCTATAGCTACCCGGCGGAATACTTCCCACCCGATGCTAGCGTCGACAGTCAAGTTCATCGAATATACCCAACAGGCTACAACTGCGATCACACGCCAAAGGATGGCAGAATCAGTTTCATGTATCCCGAGAAGGGCGTTGGTAGAAAGACGGCGGTCGCCTGCGCTAGTCAAAAAGTGCTGGTAGCGGAGGGAGCATACAAAAGTCTCCACATTCTTGGTGCTTCATCTGGGCAAGATGCTTCTGGGGAGTTTTCGCTCAACTACACAGACGGCGCGGTCCCAGTGTCGCTGCAGATGAACGATTGGTCCGCAGCG
>Ga0209227_1000848_pt1 | contig 25447 bp, 19 predicted proteins | sample YNPBryantNP2012_FD_185815 | JGI IMG/M metagenome (GOLD analysis project Ga0209227, IMG submission 185815) | Anoxygenic and chlorotrophic microbial mat microbial communities from Yellowstone National Park, USA - YNP Bryant NP 2012 (SPAdes)... ...
GTGCCTCGTTGATTGATCTTGGGGATGGCGTCGCGTGTCTGGAATTTCATACCAAGATGAACGCGCTCGACGAAGGCATCATCGAGATTGCGCAAGCGGCGCTGGAAGAAGTGGACAAGAACTTTGTCGGGCTGGTCATCGGCAATCAAGGCGAAGCTTTCTCGGCAGGCGCGAACGTGATGACCATCTACATGGCGGCAGAAGAAAAACAATGGGACAAGATTGACGCGGTCGCCAAAGCGTTGCAAGATTTCTTGATGGCTGTCCGCTACAGTCCCAAGCCCGTTGTCACCGCGCCGTTCCAATACACGCTCGGCGGTGGCTGCGAAGTGGCGATGGCAGGCGCGCGCATCGTCGCTCACGCCGAATCGTACGTTGGTCTGGTTGAAGTGGGAATGGGATTAATTCCCGCAGGCGGCGGCTGCAAAGAAATGTTGCGCCGTGTTGTCTCGCCGGCGATGCAAACGCCCAACGTGGATCCACTGCCCTTCCTGCAACGCGTGTTCGAGACGATTGGTCTGGGCAAAGTGGCGACCAGCGCGGAAGAAGCCAAGCAGATGGGCTTTTTCGCACCAGCAGATCGCATCGTGATGAATCGCGATCAACTGATTGCCGAAGCCAAACGCACTGTGCTCGAACTCGTCGCGCAAGGGTATCGTCCTCCGCTGCGCGGCAAAATCATCTACGCGGCTGGCGAACGCCTACTGGCTGCGCTGCACATCGCGCTGTACACGATGGTGCAAGGCAAGTACGCCTCCGAGTACGACGCGGTCGTTGGCAAGAAACTGGCGTACGTGCTGTGCGGCGGCAATCTCACCTCGCCAACCTGGGTGGACGAGCAGTACATTCTGGATCTGGAACGCGAGGCGTTCGTCTCGTTGTGCGGTGAACAAAAGACGCGCGAGCGCATCTCGCATTTCCTGAACACCGGCAAGATTTTGAGGAACTAGGAGGGACACTATGCGTGAAGCAGTGATTGTTTCGGCGGTGCGCACCGCGGTGGGCAAGGCGCCGCGCGGCAAACTCCGCACTTACCGACCTGAAGATATGGCGGCTGCTGTCGTCACGGCAGCCTTGAAACGTGTTCCCGCGCTCGATGTTAAACAAGTGGATGATGTGATCTTCGGCTGTGCCTTCCCTGAAGGCGAACAGGGGATGAATGTCTCGCGCATCATTGCGCTGCGCGCGGGTGTGCCCTACACTGTGCCGGCGATGACCATCAATCGCTTTTGCTCCTCGGGCTTGCAAGCGATTGCGCTGGGCGCGCAGCAAATTATGGCGGGCTGGGGCGATACCATCCTCGCCGGCGGCATCGAGTCAATGAGTATGGTACCGATGACCGGCTTTCACTTTGCTCCCAATCCCACCCTGGCGCTCGAATACCCCGGCGCCTTTCTGGGGATGGGCTTGACCGCCGAGAATGTGGCGCGCGAGTACAACATCACGCGCGAGGATCAAGACAAGTTCGCGTTGCTCAGTCACCAGCGCGCCCTCGCGGCGATTGATGCCGGCAAGTTCAAGGACGAAATCGTGCCGCTCAACGTCAAAATCGTCGAATGGAACGAGGGTAAAAAGACTACGCAAGAGTACGTGTTCGATGTGGATGAGGGGCCACGTCGGGATACATCGCTCGAAGCGCTGGCAAACCTCAGACCTGCGTTTATGCAAGGTGGCACAGTGACAGCGGGAAACTCGTCACAAACGAGTGATGGCGCGGCAGCAGTGATCGTTATGTCGGCGGAAAAAGCCAAGGCACTGGGCATCAAACCACTGGTCAAGATGCGCGCGTTCGCCGCCGCTGGCGTCAAGCCCGAAATAATGGGGATTGGTCCGGTGGAAGCCATTCCTAAAGCACTGAAAATCGCCGGGCTAACCCTCAAGGACATTGGCGTCATCGAGTTGAATGAAGCGTTTGCTGCGCAATCGCTGGCAGTGATTCGCTCTCTGAATCTCGATATGGAGAAAGTGAACGTCAACGGCGGTGCGATCGCGCTGGGGCATCCGCTGGGTGCGACCGGCGCGAAACTGACCGTGCAAATCATCAATGAGATGAAACGCCGCAAGGTGCAATTCGGTATGGTGACGATGTGCATCGGTGGTGGAATGGGCGCTGCCGGCATTTTCGAGAATGTGGATTGACGCGCGCGTCTCCGGCGTAATCGTCTTGCGCTCAGCGGCAAATGGGAGTTGATGAAAGACAAGCCCGAAGGGGTTGCAGAACCCTTCGGGCTTGTTTATTCGTTGGACACTCGTGGATGCCGAATTTCCAAAAGCCAATCGTGACATCTCTTCACTCTGAGTTGCGATCCTCCGCCAGCATTTTCTCAAGGTAGGCAACCAGCGTGGTCCACTCGCGAAAATAGCGCGCGTTGCCCGTCGCAACGTGCTGGACTTTGCCGTGCCATTCCTTTTCACCGCTCGGTTGTTCCTCCAGCCATACGCGTATCGTGAACAGATGCGATGCGTGTCGTGGCTCGTGATTTTTCGGCATGGCTGAATGTGGCATATTCCCTTTCGCTAGACAAAGCGGCAAAACTTTCTTGGACTCGCCACACTCTATCACATCGCGCGTTACTCGCGCGTTAGCCAGAGCGTTACTCGCGCTTTGCTTGCCTGAAAATACCCGCGACTGAAATCGCTCCGTGCGAGCCGTTAGCCGACCGCCTGCCTACGCAGGCGAAGGCGCGCGCGTCCACGCAGGTGGACGCCCGGCGGCAGCGCCCACTGGCGACGATTTCAATCGTCAAATTCTCACCCAAACGCTGGTGAATGAACTTTCATGGGAAATTCCCCTGAAATTGGGCAAACGTGGCAAAACAAAAAGGGGCGACGTGACGTCGCCCCTACAAGATTGTGAAGAATCAAACACCGCTGACAACGTAACCACTCCCCATCTGTCATTGCGAGCGATTTTGGCGAAGCAATCTCCAATTCGCTCGTTGGGGATTGCTTCGCGAACTGCGCTCGCAATGACAGGCGGGTAGTTACCCGACAACAGTACCTACGTTGGCTTGAGCGGATGATGTTCCAAAGCATCTGCCACCGCGCGCGCCAGCGACATTTGCCGTCCTGCCGCCAACGCGCGCTGCAAATCGTCTTCACCCAGGCACGCGCGCACGCGCGCAGTCACCGTTTCGAATTCCCGGCGATCCGCGCCGGTCAACGGCGTCCAAATATCGTCCAAGCGCGCGCTCAAACTCCCCAACCACTGCGCCGCGCGCCGAATCGCATCACGATCACCATCCTCCACAATCGTGCCGATCATCCCGATGAGCGCTTCCGCCACTCCGACGACAGATTGCAACTCCCAAAATGACGCCAGCGCTTGACGCATCAAGCAACACGCCTGCTCGAATTGACCTTGATGACAAGCCACAAATCCAAGATTGTTGAGGCAAACCGCGATGCCACGCTGATCCTGAATCTCGCGCCGAATCTGCAGAGCCGTCTCGTAGTACGCGCGCGCTGCCGCGTAATCATCTTGCAAGCGCGCCAGTTCGCCGAGCGCGTTGAGCGTGAACGCCATCATCCACTTGTCGCCGATGGCTTTCGAAAGTGCGAGACTCTGCTGGCGCCTCGCGATTCCGCGCTCGACGCTTTCCGCCACCACATCATCACCCAGAACAAACAGCGCCATTGCCATCGCCAACTTGTCATCCGCTGGTTGCGCGATGGCGAGCGCATCCTGCGCGTGCTGGCGCGCCGCGGCAAAATCGCCCTGAAACAGCGCGAGGAATCCGGCAACGTTCAACGCGCGCGCGCGAATCGTTGCATGAACCGATGCGTCGGGCAGCGCGAGCATTTGGGCAATGTGCGCGCGCCCTTCGCTCAAGTAGCCGCGCACGCGCCAAAACCACCACAGCGCCGATGCTAGACGCAATCCTTTTTCCGCGTCCGTGTCCTGCTGACACCACTCGAGCGCCGTGCGCAGATTGTCGTGTTCGCGTTCGAACTGGGCGAACCAATCCGATTGCTGCGCGCCACGCAACTCTGGCTCGCCGCGCTCTGCCCACTGTAAAAAAATAATCTCGATGTCGCTGACGAACGAGTGACTCCTCGCCGGCATCGCGCAACTTGGCGCACGCAAATTGCCGCACCACTTGAAGCAAACGATAACGCATCGTGTTGGCAACCGGCAGCGGCTCGACGAGCGACTTGTCCACCAAATTCGACAACACATCGAGCATCGCCGCCGGCGGAATATCGCAGAGTAACTGTTCAGGTGTCATTGCGAGGAGCGATCTTTGCGACGCAGCAATCTCCGCGCTGCGATCTTCGGTTGGCAACGCTGGGGATTGCTTCGCAGAAACCGCTCGCAATGACAGATCGGGTTGAACGGTTACATCGCAGATATGCTCAACGGCTTCCAGACTAAAACTCCCGGCAAAAACAGCGAGGCGGCGCAAGAGCGCGCGCTCCGGCGCCGTGAGGAGGTCATATCCCCAATCCAACGTTGCTTGCAAGGTCTGTTGGTGCAGCGCGCCAGAATGACGGCGCGTCAAAAATCCCAATGCCGCATCGAGCCGCCGATAGATTTGCGCCGCGCTCAACACATTCATTCGCGCCGCCGCCAATTCGATCGCCAGCGGCAGCCCGTCCAGTTGTCGGCAGATGCTCGCGACGAATCGCGCATTCTCGGCGGACAATTCGAACGTCGGAAGAATCGCGCTCACGCGATCGCAAAAAAGTTGCACGCTATCCGACTGGGCGATCGCGCTCAATTGGTCTTGCGCCAGAACCCGCCGTTCGTCCGCGCCGAGTTTGATTTCAGGCACATCGAGCGGCGGCACGCGATACACAATCTCGATTGAAATGTCGAACATCTCGCGACTCGTCGCGAGAATCCGCAGCCCCGGCGCAACGCGCAACCACTCGTCCATCAAGACGCGCAGAGGCGCGACGAGATGTTCGCAGTTGTCCAGCACGAGGAGCAACTGCTTGTCTCGCAGATATTCGGGCAGAGCATCCTGCACGCGTCGTCGCCCCGCTTCACGTATCCCCAGCGTTGCGGCAACCGATTGCACAACTCCCGGCAAATCCGTCACTGCTCCCAGCCCCACAAACCATACGCCGTTCGGCAAATTCGATTCTGTCGCGATTGCCAACGCCAAACGCGTCTTGCCTACACCGCAGGGACCGGTCAAAGTGACTAGCCGATGCTGGGCAAGTAACTGCTTGACCTGTTCCACCTCTCGGTGGCGACCGACAAAACGATTGGGTTGAAGCGGCAGGTTCGTTTTGGCTGGCGCGAGTGATGCACGCGTCGGTTCGACTAGCGGACGCGCGGCGAGGACGCTCAACGATTGTTCAAACGTTCGTTGCGTCTCCTCGCTCGGTTCGACCTCGAGTTCGCGTCGCAAGGTGTTGACGCACGCGCGATGATACCGAATCACGCCTGTCCGATCACCGCAGCGACTTGCCAAACGCATCAGATCGCGATAGGTTTCTTCGCGCAGTGGATCGTAACGCAAGAGTCGTTGCGCTTGCGCGAGCGCGCGGTGATACTCGCGCTGCGCTTCCAGCAACTCGACCAACTCTTCGGTCGCGCGAACAAAGCACTGGCGCAGACGTTCGCGTTCCGGCAGAATCCAGTCGTCGTAACACGTCGTCAGCAAGTCGCCCTGATAGATGCCGACGGCGCGTTCCAGCGCGGCGCGCCGCGCGCAGGGCGACTGTTCGGCATTCGCCAGTTCGCGCTCAAAGTCCAGCACATCGAGCGTAAACGACGCGTGCGCGCGCCACTGCAAGGTGGTGTCCTTTATTTCGACAAAACATTCCGCGTCCGGCAACACGCGGCGTAAATCGAAAACGACCTGGCGCAAGTTGTTGCGCGCTTTGATTTCGCTCAGGTTGGGCCAGAAGGCAAAGGCAATGTGCTGACGGGATTGCGGCGTCGCGCGATAGATGAGGAGGAAAGCGAGGAGTGACTGGAGGCGCGCCGATGTGATCATCACTGGCGTATTGCCGTACGTAATGTGCATATTACATAACAGTTGAATATGCAGCGTTTCCATCGGTGCGCTCCATCTGCTCTGCCTTGAATTATATGACAGGACAAGCGGCTCGTCAATCGTACATTTGCGGGGCATAGGGCTTTGTCAAAGTCCTTCCACCTTGTCATTTCGAGCGAAGCGAGAAATCTCCGACTTCGAGATTTCTCGGCGCAAAAAGCGCGCCTCGAAATGACAGTACGCGACTTGGCCAAAGCCCTGTGCGGGGCGGGGCTGGCGCACAGTCGGGTTCAAAGACCTGACAGGTCTGGGACTCCAGAATCATCTATGAGAAGTACTAAATGGAACTTTTGTCGCGCGTCTGGCGTCTATTTTCCGAAAACCGCTTGCGCGGTCATCCTATTCGTGTTACAATCTAGTCAGGTAGTCGAGTAGTCAGGTAGTCGAGTAGTCAGGCAGTCGGGTAGTCGAGTAGTCAGGTAGTCTGACTAGGCGACTATCCGACTACGCGACTATGCGACTAACCAAGGAGATGCTTATGCGCACGATTCGTTCCCTCGCGCGCGTGCTGTGGCAGCACCGCATTGCCACGTGGCTCGCGCTCGTGTTCCTCCTCGTCGTCGCGCTGTTCGCCGCGACGTACTACATCGTCAACCTTCCCCGCTTTGCGCTCGATCGTCAACAAACGCTTGTGTTGGGTCCCACACAATTCGCGCCGGAAAATCCCAGCGCGCTGCGCGTCGTGGTGCGCGACAATGAAAGCGGGCAACCGATTCCCAACGCCAGCGTTACCGTGCGAATGATCTCGAAACGCGATGGCACAACGCAAACACTGTACACCGGCAAGACCGATGCGCGCGGCACCGCGCCGGTCGCGTTCGTCCTCCCACCGACCACCGCGCGCGACCAAACGCTCATCGTCGAAACGCAATCCGTTGCAGGCGCAGATCGCATCGAACGCGCGGTGACGGTCGCGCGCAGTTACAAAGTGCTGGTCACCACCGACAAGCCCATCTATCAGCCAGGGCAAGTGATTCACCTGCGCGCGCTCGCGCTCGGCGCGATTGATCGCGTTCCAGCGAAAAATCAGGACATTGAGTTTCTCATCGAAGATCCCAAGGGAAACAAGATTTATCGCAAGACGCTCAAAGCGTCCGAGTACGGCATCGTCAGCGCGGACTTTCAACTTGCCGAAACGGTGATTTCGGGCGATTACAAAATTACCGCGTCGCTCGGCGACACCAAATCGGAAAAGACGGTGAATGTCAAGCCGTACGTCTTGCCCAAGTTCAAAGTGACGGTGGAGACCGAACGCAGTTACTATTTGCCCGGCGAAAAAGTCAGCGGCAAAATCCGCGCCGATTACTTTTTTGGCAAGCCGGTCGCGCGGAGCGATGTGACCATCAAGGGCATCGTGTACGATGTGGCGCGCGCAGAGACGATTCACCTCAGCGGCAAGACCGATGATAACGGCGTCTACACTTTTTCGTTTGTACTCCCTAACTATTTTGCCGCGAGTGGGCTAACCAGAGACCGTGCCGATTTTGGCTTGGAAGTTTCGGTGACCGATCAGGCGAATCACACCGAGCAAACCTCGCGCGTCCTCCCGATTGCCGCGAACGCCATCATCATTGACGCGGTGCCAGAAAGCGGACGACTCGTCGTTGGGGTCGAAAACATCGTCTACGTCTTGACCGCGCTACCCGACGGTTCGCCGCTGGAAACGTCGCTCACGATTTCCGGCGCCGGAATACAACAACAAACGCGCACCGGCAAGTACGGTCTCGCCGAAATCAAACTGACGCCGCCACGCGGCACCACCGCGTTGACGATCAGCGCGAGCGACGCGCAGGGACGCCGCACCACGCGCACCGTGCAACTGCCATCCGAAACGACGGCGACGCAGATTTTGCTGCGCCCCGACCGCGCGACGTATCGCGTGGGCGAGACGATGAAACTCGATGTGCTGACGACGAACAGCACCGGCACCGTCTATCTCGACCTCATCAAAGAACGCCAGACGCTTTCGACGCGCGCGGAAGACGCGGCAAGCGGTCGCGCGACCATCAGCGTGGACGTGACGCCGGAGATGATCGGTACGTTGCAACTGCACGCGTACCACATCGAACGTGACGGCACCATCACGCGCGATGTGCGCGTCGTCGTGGTGGAACAGTCGAGTGAGTTGAACATCGCGATTTTGCCGGATCGCGATGTGTATCGCCCCGGCGATGTGTCCAAAATCACGTTCAACGTGACGGACGCGCAGGGCAAGGGCGTGCAGAGCGCGCTCGGCGTTGCCGGTGTGGACGAAGCGGTGTTCGCGCTCGCCGAGCAAGACCCCGGCTTTGCCAAGTTGTACTTCCTTTTGCAAAAAGAATTGCTCGAACCCAAGTATCAAGTCAAAGGGTTCACGCTGCCCGAAGTGGTGGCATATCAACCACAAGCCAAGCCGCCCGAAGTGCGCGTCGCGCAAACCCAAGCCGCCAGCGCGGCGTGGGCGCTCGCCACACCGTTCGATTTTGTGTTGCGCGCGAATTCGCAACCGGAAAAACGCGCCGCCGCCGGCAAAGCGCAAGCCGAAGGATTCAATACACTGGCGGCGTGGCTCGCGTTCTTCCTCTCACTCGTTCCACTGTTGCTCGCCGGGTTTGTTGTGGCAAGTCTTGCCGTGAAAAAAGTGCTGGGCAAATCACTCGCGATGTGGCTTGCGGCAACACTGGGCTATTGCATCGCGTCGCCGTTCTTCATCGGTGTCATCGCTATCGTTGGCGGATTGCTGATTCAGATGAAACTCGGCGTGATTGTCGTCGCGGTCGTCGCACTCGCGCTCTTGGTCGCGTTCGCCATCGTCGCCGCGCACGCGATCGTCAAACGCGATGCGTGGTTGCAAGCCGCGCTCATTTTGCTTGCCGCGTATTTTGTCTTGCTCGGCATCTTTGCGTACGTGGGACCCAAGGCGCCGATGCTCAACGAGTGGCTGGCGTTCGCGGTGATCCTGACGTACCTCGGCGCGCTCGCGACGGTGGTGCTGATTGGCATCGGTCTCATCGTGCAAAAAGAGACTGCGCCCGGACTCGCCGCGCTGTTGCTTGTGTTAATTTTCATCCCCGCGACGATTCTGCTGGCGATGCTGCCGAGCGCGGGACCGTTCTTGCGGACGATGGGACATCCGGGGCTGTACATTCCGCCGGGCTGGCTCACCGGTTGCGCGCCGGCTGGCACACCTGTCCCCGGTCAACAAGGCAACCTCTTTCGCGATCTGGGCACAGTTGGCAAGTCAGCAGAGATGGTACCCATGATGGCAGCACCAGAGCCGACCAAAGCGCCCGCGCCCACTCCTGCACCATCTGCGCCGGGGCAAGCACCCCAAGCCGAACAGCCGCGCTTGCGTCAGTATTTCCCCGAAACGTTGTACTTTAATCCACAACTCATCACGAACGAGAACGGCACCGCCACACTCGACATCCCGCTGGCAGATTCGATTACGACGTGGCGTCTCGCGGTCACCGCATCGTCGCAGCGCGGCGAACTGGGCGCGGCAAGCGCAGGCATTCGCGTCTTTCAAGATTTCTTCGTTGACCTGGACTTGCCGGTCGCGCTGACGCAGAACGACGAAATTTCGATTCCAGTCGCGGTGTACAACTATCTCACCACGTCGCAAAAAGTGCGTCTGCAAATCGAAAAGCAACCCTGGTTCGAGTTGCAAGATCAATCGGAAAAAGTGCTGACGATTGCCTCGAACGATATTGACGTGGTGTACTTTCGCATCAAGGCGATAAACTTTGGCGTGCAAAAACTTCAAGTGACCGCGCTCGGCGAAAAAATGTCGGATGCGATTCAGCGCGAGATTCGCGTCTATCCCGATGGCAAGCCCATCGAGAAAACCGTGAGCAACTGGCTCAAGGGCGCGACGACGCAGGTAGTCGAAATTCCACCACAGGCGATTCCCGGCGCGTCGCGCGTGGAGGTGCGCGTGTATCCGGGCATCGTCAGTCAAGTCGTCAATGGTCTCGACGGATTGTTACGAATGCCCTTTGGCTGATTTGAGCAAACGACGTCGGTGACGTTCCCCAATGTGCTGGTGCTCAACTATTTGAAACAAACCAAACAGATCGCGCCTGAAATTCAGATGAAGGCGGAAAATTACATCGCGCTCGGTTATCAACGTTTGCTCACGTTCGAAGTGCAAGGCGGAGGGTTTTCGCTCTTTGGTCAACCACCCGCCAGCGTTATGCTCAGCGCGAAAGGGCTGCTGGAATTCAGCGATATGGCAAAGGTGTATCCGGTGGATCCCGCGCTGATCCAGCGCACGCGCCAGTGGTTGCTCGCGCAACAAAAACCGGACGGTACGTGGCCCGGCACGGCGGGCTGGGATCATCCTCCAAGCGGTGATGCGCGCGACCCGCTGCCACTCACCGCCATCGTCACGTGGGCGCTGATCGAATCGGGTAATAAAGACGACGCCGGCATTGCGCGCGCGATCGCGTACATCAAAGAGAATGTGTCGCGCGCGACCGACACGTACACCCTCGCGCTCGTCGCCAACGCGCTCGTCGCGTACGATGCCAGCGATCCTGTCACGCGCGATGCGCTCGCGCGGCTCGACGCGCTCAAGGTTGTGGACGGCGATGGGGCGTACTATCCAACCAAGACCGGTTCGTTCACCGGCGCGTACGGCGTGTATGGCAACATCGAAACGACCGGACTGGCGGCGTACGCGTTCCTGCGCGCCAAAGCGTATCCCGAATCGGCACAACGCGCGCTGGCGTACCTCGTCCAGAAAAAAGATTCGCGCGGCGCGTGGGGTTCCACGCAAGCGACGATTCTCGCGCTGCGCGCGCTCATCCAATCGGTCATCGAAGCGGGTGATGCGGCAAGCGATGCGACAGTGCGCGTGCGCTTGAACGATCGCGATGCCAAGCCCATCATCATCAGCAAAGAAAATGCCGGCGTGGTGCACATCCTCACGTTCGATGATGTTTCGCCGGGCGCGAATCGCATCGCGTTCCAGGTGGACGGCAAGGGTTCGCTCGCCTATCAGGTTTCGACGAGCTACTATTTGCCCTGGCAGTACGTTCCGCCAACACCTGAGCAAGAAAAACTCGTGGACATTCAGGTTCGCTACGATCGGACGACGCTCGCGGTGAACGATGAAGTGCGCGTGACCGCCGATGTTCGCCTGACCAAAGCCGGCACCGCGCGGATGACCATTGTTGATTTGGGCATTCCACCCGGCTTTACGGTGCTGACCGAAGACCTGGACACGGTGGTACGCGCGAAAACGATCGCGCGGTACGAATTGACGGCGCGTCAGATCATCATCTATCTCGAAGAGTTCGATTCCAAAAAGCCCATCACGTTCACGTATCGGCTCAAAGCCAAGTTCCCGCTGCGCGCGCAAACGCCCAGTTCGACGACGTACGATTACTACAACCCCGGCGTCACGGCGACGCAAGCGCCGACGATGTTGACGGTGAAGTAGAGACAGGAGGCAGGAGGCGGGAGGCGGGAGGCAGGAGGAAAGCGATGTGTTCGTTATCCTTCTGCCTTCGTCATTCGTCCTTCGTCCTCCGTCGTTCGTCATTCGTCCTTCGTCATTCGTCGTTCGCCTTGTTTGACATTTTTCCCTGTTGTGGTATGATTGCCGCAAACCCCACTCAGGAAGACGCGCGTGCGTAAGATTTGTGTCATTGGTGTTGGCTATGTGGGTCTGGTGACCGGCACTTGCTTTGCCGATTTAGGCAATCAGGTCATCTGCCTCGACATTGCCGAAGACAAGATTGCCAGACTCCAGCGCGGCGAGATGCCGATTTACGAACCCGGCTTGGAGGAACTCGTTGCGCGCAACATTGCGGCGCAACGTTTGCACTTTACCAACAAATATCACGAGGCGATTCCCAACGCCGATTTTATTTTCATCGCGGTCGGTACTCCCTCCGGCGTGGACGGCGAAGCCGATTTAAAGTACGTGCGCATGGCAGCGGAAAGCATCGCCGAGACATTGACGCATTACGCCATCATCGTCAACAAAAGCACTGTGCCGGTCGGCACCGGCGATTCGGTGGCGGAGATTCTGGCAGAACGCGGCAAACGCCCCGGCATAGATTTCGATGTGGTGTCCAATCCGGAATTTTTGCGCGAGGGCTCGGCAGTGTACGATTTCATGCAACCGGATCGCGTGGTGCTGGGCGCGACGAATCGCGAAGCCGCCGACAAGGTGGCGCAACTCTACCTGCCGCTCCGCTGTCCGATTATGATCACCGATTTGCGCACCGCCGAGATGATCAAGTACGCCTCGAACGCGTTTCTGGCGACGCGCATTTCGTTCATCAACGAGATAGCGGCAATTTGCGAGAAACTGGGTGCGGACATCAAAGAAGTGGCGGCGGGGATGGGAATGGACAAACGCATCGGGCGCGCGTTTCTGGATGCGGGAATCGGATTCGGGGGTAGTTGTTTTCCGAAGGACGTGAAAGCGTTGACGTGGATGGCAGAAGTGAACGGGTGCCATCCCCAACTGTTGCGCGCGGTGATGGACATCAACCGCGATCAGCGTTTGCACGTCATTGCCAAACTGCGCGAACTGTTGGGTACGTTGCGCGGCAAGACGATTGCGTTGTGGGGCTTGGCGTTCAAACCAAACACGGACGATGTGCGCGAGGCACCCGCGCTCGACCTCATTCACATTTTGCAAACCGAAGGCGCGCACATTCGCGCGTACGACCCGGTGGCGATGGAATCAGCGCGGCGCGTGACTTCGGGCGTTACGTTTTGCGAGAACGCGTACGCGGCAGCGGAAGGCGCGGACGCGCTGGTGCTGGTGACCGAGTGGAACGAGTTCAAGCAAGTGGATATGGCGCGCGTCGCTGCCGCGCTCAAGCAAAAGATTCTGGTGGACGGCCGCAATATCTACGAACCGGACAAGATGCAGGAACTGGGGTTTGTGTATCGCGGCATCGGGCGCGGGTATGGTGCGCTGCAGGGTGGATGAGGTAAGTTGTTGCTACGAAAAAACGTTTGTGGAGAGGCACTCATAGTTTCGGTCTAAAATAGAATTTACTCGGAATTACTCTGACCTCAGCACCATTCGTCCATTCGTTAGACATTCGTCTGTGCGACTGTGTTATCCGCCGGCATTGACTTGATTGAAGTACAACGAATCGAATCTGCCATCACGCGCTATGGCAATCGTTTTCTAACGCGCGTGTTTACGGCGCGAGAATTAGAATACTGTCGTGGGCAAGCGCATCAACTTGCCGCGCGCTTTGCCGCCAAGGAAGCCGTGAGCAAGGCACTGGGCACTGGATTCAATGGCATTACCTGGCACGACATCGAAATTGTTTCTGATACGCAGGGCAAGCCTGCGATTCGTCTCATCGGTCGCGCGGCGCAACGCGCGGCACAATTGAATCTTAAACATTTTGCTCTCAGTCTATCGCACACCCGCGAACACGCCATCGCGCTGGTCGTCGCGGAATGAAATGAATGGAGGTCAATTCGCAATGAATTTCCAAGAAGCCGAAAAAATCTACAAAGAGTTGCGCGCCCAACACGAGGCGGGCAAACTCAGCGATGCCACCTTTGAAGCCGAAGTCGGTAAACTGCGTTTGCAGGATGCTCAGGGACGCTGGTGGCAAATTGGAGTGCAAACGGGTGAATGGTACGTGCACGATGGGCAAAAGTGGAACAAAGCCAAACCGCCCATCACACCCAGCGAACCCCCGGCGGCTCCTTCCCCGGACATTACCGCTGTGTTGCCGCGCCCCGGCGCCCCCGCGCGCGCGGCAGCACCTAAAGCCGAAAAAGCCGAACCGGTGAAGAAGGAACCCGCGCCCAGGAAAGAGGGAGGCACAGCGTTGCCGGCGCGTTTGTTCTCTGCCAAGCCAGCAGGACGCAACGGCGGTGGATTATCGCGGAATGCGCTCATCGGGATTATCGCGGGCGTAGCGGTGCTCTGCATCATTCTGGCGATCGCCGCGTACGCTCTGTTACAAGGCGGTGTCCCGGGAATCGCACGCGCAAATACTCCGACTCCCACACGCACCCTTGCGCTACCGACGCTTCCTCCACCACCTACCCTGCCCAAGCCGACGGACACACCGTTGCCGTCGCCAACGCCGGTCGTGACCGCGACGCTGGCTTTACCTCCCACTCCCACCGCGACGCGCGCCGCCGTCGTGCGTACACCCACGCGCACACCCACCAGGGGTCCGCAACCCTCGCCGACGGTGAGTGCACCGCCGGGCGTGTACGCTTTGAAACTGGAGACCATACCCGCAAAGATTGATGTCGGCGGCGGTGATAAGGTCAAGGTCGCTTTCAAGTTAACGTTGTTGAATAGCACAGGGTCAGTGCAGACGCGCAAAAAATGGTTTGTCCGCGTGTTTGCTGATCCTGAACAAACGACTGGCGATAATGCCTATCGCAATTCCTATGGCGAGTCACTCAAGTTGGATGTGAACATCGGCACAGGCACGGTGGAGATTACAACACCTGAACATGTGCAATTTGGTACGGGGCGTTGCAACTATGTAGCAATTCCCTACTACACAGAAGATAACGATGTCCCTGTACCATTCCCGACACTCAAAGGCATTCCGCTGTACTACTCGTTCAAAGTGTGCCAGTAAGAATCAAAAGACCCGAGGAGTTTTCGACTCCTCGGGTCTTTTTATTTGGACACAGGAAGATATCTCACTACCCCATTGCGCATCTCGCGTCGCGCGCGCCCTTCCAGTTCAAGGATGTCCAGATGACCGATGATCTCAGATAGTCCCAGAAATACATCCACCGATTTGAGGTCGGGGAAAAAGATTGTGCATAATTCGTACGCGGTACTGCCAGCACGATCCAGTCGTTGTTCGATGTGCGTCAAGCGCGCGCGATGAAACGCCAGGCGTTCCGCCACCAGCGCGCCGACATCCTCGATAGGTTCACCGTGTGCAGGAAGCGCGCGACGCACGTCGAATTCAGCGATCTTTTGCAGCGAGGCGATGTAATTGACCAGCGCGCGCGGACGTTCACTTTCGCCGCGCGTCGGCGGCTCTAGCACCGGATTCGATGTGATGTCGCGCAGTAAATGATCGGACGAAATCAGTGTGCGCGAGCGCGATTCGTACAAACAAATCAGACCGCTGGCATGTCCCGGCGCATAGACAACGCGCCAGGTATCATCGCCGAGAGTGATTGTATCACCATCGTTCAGTGGTACAAAACGATCTGCTGGAATCGCCGTGGCGTACCGCATCACCGATGCCATCCCCTGCGCTACGGCTTCGATTAACGCGCGCGGCGCACCATTCTGCGCGAACACATCGTAGTAGAAATCGGAACGCCGCCGCGTCTCGTTGTCCAGATCAGTGAGCCACCACCGATTGCGCGCGTGTGACCAGACCGACGCTCCCGAAGCCGCGACGATGGATGCAGCGAGCCCAAAATGATCCACGTGCGCGTGCGTCACGATGATGCGCTGAATGTCCTGGAACGCCACCCCGCGCGCATTCAACGCCTCGCGCAACGCCGTCAGCGTCGCCGGGTGATTCGGTCCTGTGTCAATCAACGTCAATTCATCCCCTTCCACAAGATAGCAATGGATGGGACCGACGGGGAATGGCGTTGGAACGGTTAGCGTGTGCAAATAGTCGAGAATAGGACACCTCACTTGTGATGTGATGAAGGATCAGAATCATTTGACCTCGAGCGTGGTCAATTCGATGGCATCATCCACACTGCCCGGCACCGGCAGCCGCTCGCCGGTCTCGCTATCGTACCAGCCAACGCGCAAAACATACTTGCCCGGCGCGAGATCGCGCGGAATGTTGAGCGTGTACACCTCGCGCACCATCTCGTTCGCCGCCCAGCGCGTCGTTGGGTAAATTCCGCCGCGCGGTTCGCGGTCGTCTTGTGTAACCTTGTCACCGCTGGCTGTGACGAGATGAACGAACGCGGTGTAACGTTGTGCAAGCGCGCGCTGCGCCTGCCACACGATCGTCAGGTTCATCGTGTCCGTGTTCAAGTGTTCTGGTTGCGCGCTCCACCCGACCAGCGCCAGCGCATCGCCGAACTGCGCTGTGCGCAAGCGCACTAGCGGCGCGAACGTGTAGAGCTCATACTTGCCGATGGTCTGCGTGCACGCATAGTAACGATCGAGCGCAGACACAAACTCGCGTGTGAATCGGCGATAGTGATCCACATCTTCACGCGTGCCGCGTTCCAAAATTACCAGCGGGAACGCGCCCTCGCGCAAGCCATCCAACTCCCACTGCTGATTCCATTTGCCGCTCCGCGCGAGCGAACTGTATTGAAAAGTGTAATACACGACCGGCTTGCCACTCGTCACCAGCGCGCCCATATCTTCGGAGATGATGATGCCGCTGGTGCGCGCCAGCACACGCGCGAGTTCTTGATTCGCAGGTGCATCACGCGCGATCAAATCCGCCGCGATGCGCGGATCGTGCCACATCAGCGCGAGTTGAAGCAAAAGCAGGAACGGAATGACAGATTGCGTGATGCGTGATGCGTGATGCGTATCGGCAATCTGAAATCTGAAAGCTGAAAGCTGAAATCCCAAGAACACACACACGATCGCCAGCGCCTCGAAGAAATAGTTTTCCCACGCGCCGACGCGTCCAGCCAGCGCGAGTGTAGCAAAGGTGGTGACGGCGTACCATTCCAACACGCCGATTCGTTTCGCGCGCACGCGCGCAAACCAGCCCCGCAGCGCGACAAGCAGCAGAATCGGAAATGTGCCGACGAAATTTTGCAAGAGCGCAGCCAGTTGTTCCGGCAAAAACACCGTCGCGTTCGACTCGATGATGCCGAAAGTGAAACCGCCGCGCGTTACCACATCGAGCGCGAGATAGAGCGCGCCACCCAGCGCGCCCAGCACGAATGCAAAAGCCAACGCGATGCGTCGCTCGCGCTGCCACAGCGCCAAGAACGCGGCAAGCGGCGCGGCGATGAGCGAGTGTTTGGTGTAGAGAGCAAGTAAAAAAGCAAAAGTAAAAAGGCAAAAGTAAAATGCGGAGACGCGGCGGTCAGCCGTCAGCGATCGTCGGTCGAATTCCCACAGGGCATACACGCCACCGAACGCGAACGCCAGCCCAACCAAATCGACGCGGAACAGCGGAATCCAGTGGTAGATGTACGGCGAGCCAAGAAAAAAGAGCGCGGCAAGCGCGCTCGCGCGCCGATCGCGCGTCTCGCTGTGCACGATGCGATAGATGAGCGCGGCAACCAACAGAGCGGACGCAAAATTGAGCAGGCGTCCGCCCACATAGCCCTCACCGAAAATCGGCATCAGCGCGGCGGAAAGCCCAAGCGCGACCGGCGGATAGTTGCTCGAGGCGTACGGCACATCGTCGGGCTTGAGGTAGATGGGTTGACCGTGCGCCAGTTGACGCGCGAACCACAGCACGATGCCTTCGCCGTAATCGAGTTGGTACGGATACGTCAACCCAACGATGCCCAACCACAGCGTCAACGCGAGGTAAACGAATAACCCCAGCCAGACAGCCAGCCATGCGAGACGGGTCAGTGAATTCATTGTAGCAATCTGATAAGATGGAACACCAAGATATACTCTAAACGGTCAGGTTTTTAACTTTTCAAGTAACCACTCTGCTCAAGTATCCGTCTGCTGTCGCTTGGATACTGACGGCTCACGCGCGCCGATGGCAAAGTATAACGTCGTTCTTTGAGAACAGCCCCTCTCATCCCCCTGCCCCCTGCTCTCCCCGCTTCGCGGGAAGAGCAGGGGGGAAACGGGAGGAGGTGTGTGGGCGGGCGGCTGCGCCGCCCGCCCACACACCAATTCCCTCGTTCCCCCTCCCCACGCCGCTCTGCGGCGTGGGGAGGGGTTAGGGGTGGGGCAATTTTGCGATGGACGGCAGGGCTAGGGAATGGTCTTTTCAAAATGCAGACCATGCCTGTAAACCGCTATGCTTCGGGCTGGACCAAAGGTAAAAACCTCAACCGTTTGGAGTATAGTGAAACAGTAGGACAGTGGGACAGTGAAACCGACTCGCTGTCCTACTGATTCACTCTCCTGAAAATACGTTTGTCCACAAAGGTCACGAAGGAACACGAAGAAAAATCGTAACTACATGTCATTTCGAGGTGCGCTGTTTGCACCGAGAAATCTCGCTCAAACATTGTGAGATTTCTCGCTTTGCTCGAATGACACGGTTGGCTGAGTTGTCACGAAAAACCTTCGTGAATCTTCGTGTTCTTGGTGGATATTTTCATTCGAACGCTGGTGAACGCGCGTTTATGGGGAATTCCCCTCAAATGATTTGATCTTTTTCCAACTCGGCGATTTGTTCTGCTGAATAGCCCAACAGTTCAGAAAGAATTTGTGCGGTGTGTTGACCCCGCAAAGGCGGTGGGATGTGAGGCTCATCCATTCCTTGCACTTGGACTGGATTGCCAAGCATCGGCAGCTTGCCAATCGTTGGATGATCCAGTTCGATAACCATTCGCCGCGCGCGAATTTGAGGGTCGGAGACGACGCGATCAATCTTGTTGATGGGTCCCCAGGGCACACTTTCTGCATCGAGTCGCTTTTGCCATTCGTCCGTTGTGCGCGTGCGAAACGCGTTCGCAAGAATCGGCACGAGTTCTTCTTTGTGCACGCGACGATCATCGTTCGTGGCAAAGCGCGGGTCGTCAATCAAATGAGGCAGATCGAGCGCGCGACACAAACCCTGCCAGAATTTTTCGGTGAACGCGGCAACGACCAGATAGCCGTCTTTCGTTTGAAACGATTGGTAAGGCACAACGGACATATGCTCGGTGCCCTGCGGACCTGGATTGATGCCATCGTGGAAAAAGTATTGCGCGACGTAGGTGAGGAGCGAGGTGAGGCAATCGAGCAAGCCCAAATCAATGTAACATCCCTCACCAGTTTTTTCGCGATGATAGAGCGCGGCGGCAACCGCAAACGCGGCGTACATTCCGCCCGCCAGATCGCCCATTGCGATTCCCATCCGCGCCGGTGTTTCGCCAACGCCGGTGATGCTCATCGCGCCAGAGAGACCTTGAATCGCAATATCAAACGCAGGACGATCGCGATAGGGTCCCGTTTGCCCGAATCCGGAAATCGAACAAGCGATGATGCGCGGATTGATGCGCTTGAGCGTAGCATAGTCAATGCCGAGTTTCTGTGTGATGCCGGGACGAAAATTATCGTAAACGACATCTGAAACCCGGACGAGTTCATAAAAGATGGCGCGCCCGCGTTCTGTTTGCAGATTGAGGGTCATACTTTTCTTACTGCGATTCGTACTGAGATAGTACGCGCTTTCTGTGGCGAAAAAGTGTGGCCCCATTCGTCGCATTGGATCACCTTCGGGGGGTTCAATTTTGATGATCTCCGCGCCAAGATCACCCATCATCATCGAGCCAAATGGTCCAGCGAGCATATGCGACAAATCCAGGATGCGCGCGCCGGACAACAAGCCAGGCATTTGAGTTTTCCTCCACGGATTGTTGAATGACGCAAAAACAGACGAGATGAAACATCTCGCCTGTCGTCAGCGTCGTCGCAGCGTGGATTATAACACAGAACGCGCTATCTGCGAAAATTCGACGGCGGTACATCTTGCTGATGAGATGCCGTGTCTAACCCGAAAAGGAAAAAAAGGTATCTACTCAGCCACCATGTCATTGCGAGCGTTTTTTGCGAAGCAATCCCCGAATTCGCCGTGTGGAGATTGCTTCGTCGGCACAAAACGCCTCCTCGCAATGACAGGGTGAGTAGTTACGAAAAAAGTAAACAAGGAAACAGGTGCAAATGCTTGCCTGTTTCCTTGTTCTGATGTGCGGCGAATTTTTATATCCCCAGATACGCCTTCCGCACACTCTCCATCGCGCGCACCTCTCTGGCTTCGCCTGCAATCTCGATGCGCCCGTTGCTCAAGACGTAAGCGTAATCGCTGACAGCAAGTGCCATTTGCACGTTCTGTTCGACGAGGAGCATCGTCAAGCCCTCGTTTTTGAGTTTCACCAACACCTCAAACAAATTGATGACCAGAAGAGGCGACAAACCGAGCGAGAGTTCGTCGAACATCAGCACCTTGGGTTTTGCCATCAAGCCGCGCGCAATCGCGAGCATTTGTTGCTCGCCGCCAGAGAGCGTACCGGCGATTTGTTTCTGGCGCTCTTTCAAGCGCGGGAGCAGCGTGAACACCCAATCGAGTGTTTGCTTAAAAGCCGCGCGCGCGGCTCTGGGCGTGGCACCCATCTCCAGATTCTCCAGCACCGTCATATCGGTAAACAGCTGGCGCGCTTCGGGAACCAGCACCAATCCCATTTCCGCTTTTTCATGCGGCGAAAGATACGTCACATCTTTGCCATCAAAAGTCACGCGACCTTTCCAGGGTTTAATCAAGCCGGTCACAGCGCGCAACAGAGTCGTCTTGCCACTGCCATTTGAACCGACGAGCGAGGTCAAGCGACCCGCGTGCAGTTCGAGGGAAGGTCCCCAGAGGATTTGCACTTCGCCATAGCCCGCCTCAAGATTCTGAATGTTGAGGATGCTCATACCGTTCCCTCCAGGAATCGTCGCGCCACATCAGGATCGCCGAGATACGCTTCGATGACTCGCGGATTGTTGGAGACCTCCTGCGGCGTGCCTTCGGCGATTTGCGCCCCATAGTCCAGCACGAACACGCGATCCGAAAGATTCATAATCGCGTGCATCAAGTGTTCAATCATCAAAATCGTAATGCCCTGCTCGCGAATCTGCCGAATGACCGTCAACATATCGCTGATTTCGTGAGGGTTCAAACCTGCCAACACCTCATCGAGCAGCAAGACGATGGGACGCGCGGCGAGCGCGCGCGCCAGTTCCAGGCGTTTTTTCTGCGCGACGTTGAGTTTACTCGCCAGCATCTCTTTGCGCGCTCCCAGTCCTACAAACTCAATCATCTCATCGGCAATGCGCTCGGCTTTCTCCAGCGGCAGATGTTCACGTCCAAAGCAGGCGCCGGCGATGACATTCTCGCGCACTGTCAGTTCCCCGAGTGGACGCACCACCTGGAAGGTGCGCGCTAGACCGCGCCTGGCTAACTCGTAGGGCGGTAAATTCGTCACGTCTTCGCCACGAAAAAAGATGCGTCCCTCGGTGGGAGGATAAACACCGTTGATGACATTGAACAGCGTCGTCTTGCCAGCACCGTTCGGACCGATGATGCCAAAGATTTCGCCCTGTTTGACGGAAAGCGTGACGCGGTCCAGGGCAAGCAAGCCCCCAAAGCGTTTGCTGACATTTTCGACCCTGAGGATCACCGCATCGTTCGTGTTCATTCCAGATACCTCCGCAAAGCGGGCACACGCTGCCGCACCCAACCCACAACTCCCGCTGTCATAAACAAGACGATGAGCAAGAGCATCACGCCGGCAATCACCAGGTGCGCGTTACTCAACGTGGGGTCGGTAATCAAAAAGCCGCGCAGTCGCTCGTACACGATCGCGCCCACAATCGGTCCCGTGACCGTGCCATAGCCACCCAGCATCACCATCACCAGCGCTTCGATCGAGCGATGCAACTCGAAGGCAGGACCGGGTTCAATCAAGCCATTCTTGAAGAAAAAGATCGCGCCTGCCATCGCCGGGAAAAATGCCGAGATGGTGTAGGTAATGACCTTGTAACGCGCGGGATGGACTCCCAGGACCATCGCCGCGTCCTGATCCTCACGAATCGCCATCAAGCCCAGACCAAAGCGACTCTTTTTGATGAGAAAACTCGTTGCCACCGTCACAAGTGCCAGTCCTACCATCGCATAGTACGCCAGTTGCCCGGCATTCTTCGCGCCGCCGTACGCATCGTACACTGCGATGTTGAAGAACATTCCGACCGAACCGCCCCAGGGTTCAAAATTCGTAAAGAAGGCGCGGAAGGCTTCATTGATGCCAATCGTTGCCAGTGCAAAATACGCGCCACGCAGTCGCAGCACCGGCAAACCAATCAAAAACGCGATGGTACTCGCACAGATACCACCGACGAGTGCTGCCAGCACAAAGTGCACTTGAAATTCCCTGGTCAGGAAAAAAGCCACATAGCCGCCCAGCCCAAAGAACACAATGTGACCAAAACTCACATAGCCGGTGTAACCCATAATGATATTGATGCTTGAAGCCAGAATCATCAACATCAAGATTAAAAACATATCTTCGCGCATCGCCGTCGAATTGGTGAGGACAGGAAGTGCTGCGAGCGCGCTCAGCACAATCAGGACGATCCAGAAGAAAGGACTTTTGAGTGTGTGCATGTTTTCCTCCGATCATCCGTTACCGTGCCCCTAACAAGCCGGTGGGACGGAAAAGCAGAATCAACACAAAGATAACGAACTCGAACACGGGCACCCAACTGACAGGGACGAAAATGGTGGTCACACTTTCCAGCAAGCCGATGATGATGCCACCCAGCAAGGCGCCCGTTGGATTCCCCAGACCACCTAAAACGACGATGACGAAACTCTTGGTCTCCAGACCCGCGCCCGAAAGCACCGTGAAGGAGAACAGCGTCGCCAGCAACCCTCCCGAAACCATCGCCAGCATCGTGCCGATGCCAAAACTGAGCGCGAGGACCCAGGTGGAGTTGATGCCCATCAATTCTGCCGCATCTCGATTGTTCGCCACCGCACGAATGGATTTGCCGATGCGTGTGCGGTAGAGAAACCAATACAATATCACCGTGACCGCGATGGCGACCAACACGGCGACGAGCCGCGTTCCCAGAACGGTAACCGCACCGGCGCGAAAAGAAGGAAGTTCCAGATCAAGACCGCGTGGACTGGTCGAAAAGATGATGGTTAACGCGCCAATCAACATCATATTGACGGAAAAGGTCGCGAGGAGCGTTGTCAACTCGGGGGCATTGATGACGCGATGCACGGCTACAAAGTACACGATTGCCCCTGTGACCAACCCCATCACAATCACGACCACCAGTCCCAGGTAGGGATTGATGCCGAGCTGGCTCATCACGAGAATCGCAAACATTCCCATCACGATAAAGGGACCGTGTCCCAGATTGATGACTTTCATCACGCCAAAGATGAGCGTCAAGCCCATCGCCATCAAGCCAAAGACAAATCCCAGCATCAATCCGTCAATCGAAGAAGCGAGTAGTCCTTCCAGATTCATTGACACCTCGTTGTGAATCGTTCATCGCTAATCAGGAATCAGGCAATCAGTAAGTGCCTGAACGTCCGCACTCCCTGATTGCCTGATCTTCGATGAACGAACTATTTGCGCAGAATCAAGTCTGCGGACTTGGCTTCGGGGGGCCACACGATTTGCGTGATGAGTTTGCCAGCAGAATCTTTCTGCCATTGCATATACACCATCTCGTGGGCAATCTGCTTGCCGTGCGTCTTCGCCTCGGTGCTGAACTTGATGACGCCGTAGAACGTCATCAGGTGCATCTTGTCCAGCGCAGCGACGATTTTGTCGGGGTCTACGCTATCCGCGTCTTCGATCGCTTTTTGCAACACCAGGCCCTGCGCGTAACCGCCAGCGGAGTGATAGGATGGATCGGCGTTGTATTTGGCTTTGTAGGCATCAATGAACGCTTTGTTGGTGGGACCGTAGTAAGGCAAGTTCGCCGCTTTGGCAGATTCGGGGCTGTAGGTCACTTGCGGTTCCCACTGGCTTGGACCGATGATGCCCAGTGCCGCATCGCCAATGTCCTTGAACGTCGGTTCGGGTGGCGCAACGAGGAGCGCGACAAATTGCACCGGCACTTTTTTCTCGTACAGTTGCTTGGCGAAGGTCGTGCCATCGGCAAAGTGACCACCGCCCAGGATGGCATCAGGATTGGTGGCGACAATCTTGTTGATGAACGGTGCAAAGTCGGTTGTACCTGTGTCGTAGCCCTCAAAGATCACCACCTCAAAGCCGATGCTCTTGGCGTAGGGTTCGAGTGCCTTGGCAACCGATGTGGAGAAGGAATCCTTCTCATAGACGATAGCGACTTTTTTCGCGCTGGGAAGGACTTTTTTCAACGCATCCGCCGCGCCGGTCAGATAGCGACTCGCGGGGGTGTAGAGTTGAAATGTCTTCTTAAAGCCCTGTTCCATCGTCGCATCGTCCGCGGCGCCAGCGGTGATCATCACCTTGCCGTTCTGCTCCGAGACAACTGCCGCTGCCTTGACGAGTGTGCTGCTGTACGGACTGAGCAGAAAATCGGCTTTGTCTTCGTTGATGAGTTTGGTGTAGAGCGTCTGCACGCGGTCGGTCTTGCTTTCATCGTCATAGAACTTGATTTCCGGCATATAGACCGTGCCGTCTTTCAGTTTGATACCGCCGGCTTTTTTGACATCATCCAGCCAGAGTTGCAAGCCCTCGATTTGTTTCTTGGAGGCGACTTGCTGCGCGCCGGTTTGCGACGCGGTAAATCCCAGGAGCAACTTCTTGGGTTCCTTCGCGGCTGGCGCCGTCGTTGGGGCAGGTGCCGCTGTGGCAGCCACCGTCGGTTTGGGTGCCTCGGTCGGTTTCGGTGCTTCGGTGGGTTTGGGCGCGGCAGTTGGGGGCGCGGCGGTCGGCGCGGGGGTAGGTGCCGGCGCGCACGCGGCGAGGATGAGGATCGTCGTCAACACCAGAACGATCCACACAAGGCGCGAAATCTTTAACATTTTCTTACTCCTCCTTCCAGAATTTTCGCATCATCACGAAACGAGTCACTCGTTCGAGTGACATCCAGCCACGGGAGGCAATCCCTTCATCAGCCGTCATCACCTCCTTGAGTTTTGTTGAGGAAAAATGCCGAAGATACCTTGCGAGGAAAATCTGGGCAGATTATACCCAATTGCGCGAAATAAATCAAGCGGTGGTCAATTCCAACAATCCCAGCGGTTCTTCAATCAAATCCGCGACCGCGCTCAAGAACTGCGCGCCGCGCGCCCCGTCCACAACGCGATGATCGCACGAGAGCGTTAGTGTCATCATCGGTTGCACTGCCGGTTGTCCCTGCACCGCGACCATACGCTCGGCGATGCGTCCCACCGCCAGAATCGCGGCTTGGGGCGGATTCACAATCGCGTGAAACGCATCCACACCATACATTCCCAGGTTGCTCAGCGTGAACGTGCCGCCCTGCACATCGTCCAGGCGCAGTTTGCCGGCTTGCGCGCGCGTCACCACGTCCTGACGTCGCGCGGCAATCTCCGCAACGCTCAACGTATCGGCGCGCGGAATCACCGGCACTACCAGTCCCTCTTCGGTCGCCACCGCCACGCCGATATTGATCGCCTCGTTCAGCGCGAGGGTGCCATCGCGCCACGCGGCATTGAGGCGTGGATGCTGGCGCAGTGCAACCGCAACGATCTTGATGAGCAAATCGGTGAACGTGATGTTAGTCGAAGCGCGCGTTCGACGAGTCGCTGCATCGTGACGTAAACGAGTTGCACATCTTGACCATCTACGGTTTCCGCGTGGATGCCAAAAGCGCGCGGGCGTGCCAGAATGTCCCCTGCCGTCGTTTCGGCATA